>Ga0209611_10012887_pt1 | contig 11634 bp, 7 predicted proteins | sample S1TSphgellanicum_3_FD_187693 | JGI IMG/M metagenome (GOLD analysis project Ga0209611, IMG submission 187693) | Host-associated microbial communities from peat moss isolated from Minnesota, USA - S1T2_Fc - Sphagnum magellanicum MG (SPAdes) (version 2) | ecosystem: Host-associated > Plants > Peat...
TGCCCCAAAATAAAAACTTTTTTATTTCTTGTGTTATCAGACAAGTATCTGGAGGATAACCACTAGGTTTATGGAAAAAAAACAATGTGGAACATTTTGGAAAATGGAATGTCTGCACTTGTGAGCATTTGGTTGTCCGAAATGCGGTGTTGGTTTTTATGCTGTGTAAGTCTACTTTCAAATACATTAGAAAAAAGTTTCAGAGGCCTTTATATTGATGGTCTGTGGACAAGAAATATTTTTTTATTGTATTCTTGTCCTGTAATTACCACTGTGGTTTATATTCACCATTGGAATGTATGTATTATGCACCTACCTTTGTAGCCAGCCAGCACCCTACGTACTAATTTATGTTATTTACCCACTTACATAGGTAGTTACCAGTGTTGGGTGGTTTTCACCCGTCAGCTAAAACCGACACCAATTTTCAGTTTGGTTCTCAATGAGAACCAGCCAGTGAGAATCGAATACAAGAATCACCATGAGAACCAAATTGAAGGTTCTCACCGGTGGTGAGGCTCACCTAGCATAAAATCTGATTGATTCTCACATTTTGGAAAGGGTTTGATTCTCATGGTGAAAAATAAAAAGTAAATATTACAGTTATCCAAAAAGTCATGCGTTGTTGGGCCTGCGTTGCACCCCCCATTTGATGCTTCATCCCCTCTTGGCTATTGTCTGGAAAGTCAATAATTAAGTAATTTTATTAAATAAGGGTATGAAATACTGAGACTCAGCAATAAATGCACCAGGCTCAAGAACACTTATAGCTACAGTACACATACTAACAAGAGTGATTGGTTGAAACCGTTCAGGTGAAGAAAGGACAGAGCAAATTCAGTTTAGCACTAAATTTTGCTGTTAAATTGAGTTTCATGCCACAAAAAAGATGTTGATTGTAAAATTAAAAAAATACAAAAAACCAAAAAAAAATGTAAAATAAATATATGACAAAAAACCATGATATGTGAGAATCGACTTGTGAGAATCGTCCTTGAAAACCAACAGTTCAAAATTTTATGAGAATCACTAACTCTGAAATTCGATAATCCAAATTTTTTTTTAATTATGAAAACCACGGCGATTCTAAGAATGGGACATTTTTTTTTTAAAGAATTGAAGTGATTCTTAAAATCTGCCCCAAAAACTGGAACTGATCATTTTCACAAAAAAATGAAAACTGCCCAACATTTGTAGTTACGAAGATAATGGTCTTGAAGAGACTCCATGTATTGAGTGTTTCAACTTGTTGGACCCATGTGCATTGAGAAAATTGTAAAGGATGCACAAGAATGATTCCAATATAGCCTTTTCTTTAAGGATTTTGTAATTTTGAGCGGGTGGCTCTTAGACATACAATTGGAATGCATATCTAGCAATATTGCAAATGTTGTACTGTGGAACTATTGGCTACACAAACTTTCAATAAATAGAAATATGGCTATGTGCAACAAAAAAATTTCATTACAAGATGGCGAAATATGGAAATTTACACCAACAGAAATTGGTGAAATGTACATCACATAATCTAAAATATGACAATATAACCTATATACTACATAGCTCTATGGCAATGCACATTGCAAATAGACACAAATTACAATGGACATTCAACATTGGATGATTAGACACAAAAGCTCAAACACAATGGAGTCTGGCCTTACAATGTACATATGACACATAAGTTCAAATTCAAAATTGGACAATATATGATCAAACATATTATTACATAGTGGACATATAATAGACATTCACTTCAAATACGAGGCACTCAAAACAAATAGATAAAAGACATTCAAACTCGTTTCTTAAACTTTAATTAGACATCAAGACTCAAATTAAAATTTAGAACTTCAAACCAAGATGCAAAAAAACTTAGAAATATGATGCTTCAATTAAACTTAAACATATAACATCTAGACCTTCAAATAAGCGCAAACAAATTTAGACACAAACTTATAGACAAACTCATGAAGACTCAAATCTCAAATAGACATAGACTTTCTAACCCTAACATAATAAAAAGACACAAAATTAAACGTGTTCATTGCTCAAACAAACATAGACTCAAATTTTAAACCCTAAACCCTAAACCCTAAAACTCAAACTAAATCAAATTGAAAATAACTTAGATGAAAATTCAAACTAATTCAAACATGTAGCAACTCAAACCCTAACCCTAAAACATGACTAAAACAAATATTTTAACTCAAACATACTCAACTTACAAAAAGTTAAAGGGCCATATGGAGATTGACAAATTTAAACAAACTTAAATAAACACAAAATCATAGACCAAAATAAATTCAAACAGAGAAGGATTGAGATAAAAATTATTATAATTTTTTTTTTAAAAAAAAACTTATATGTATTTAGAATATACTCATTACTCATATAGACACAAATTCAAACAAATTCAAATGAAAAAAAACTCAAAATGGGTTGAAACAGGAAACATGAACAAGATGCCTTTGTAACATCCACAAGACCATTGAAGATTTCTTGAAACATTTGCATCTTTTGCCCATGGGCATCTAAAGTCGTAGCCCAAAAAGTAAAATTCATGAAATCAAATCATAAGTATTCAACACCCGAGGTGTTGAGGTCTAAGGAACTTCCTTTCAATTTCAGATGCAGTTTGTTGTGAATGTAATCAATCAAATCATGGAACTCCTTGAAAACATTAGATGTATACTTCATGGTAGGATTTGAATAAATAGGAGTATACAACTATCCTTGGCAAATCTTGATTGTTGCAACATAATCACAAACAAAAACATCCCTTTTATGTGCAATTTGATTAACAAATGGACAACCTCCAACATGGGCATCAAACAAAAAAGGGAAATGAGCAAATTCCCATCACAAAAAAACTTGAAATTCACCTGAACAACCATAAAAAATGGATTGTCTTCAACCATCTTTGTAATTAATGGCATTTACATTGAGAAAGCTCATTTTGTTCGACTAAGCATGTTAATCCAACGTGTTTTTACATTTTGCAAAATCTTGTTTCCCTTCACCTTCACCAAATCTGCAAGCTTCAAGAGCTCAAGGTGCTTGTTCCAGCTATGAGAAAAATATGAATATAGTGAGTGAAACAAATCTTCTATGCATTTCACAATAGGGATATGAGATATAATTTACACCATTAAATTAGTGCGATGTGCCATGCAATGAATGTCTTCCACATGGGGAGCATATTAATCTTATAGTTGGCGTGTAACACCATTTCTCACCCCTTAGAACACATTTACACTATTAATGCCAAATGACAATAATTTCGTAACAACATCTATATCAAAAACACCTACATTTGTTTTAGAACATCCATAATCACTTTAGTTAGATTATCAAAACCTCTTCCTTTAGTGACTTGCTCTAGAGAAATCAATGTAGGTAAATGACACCAATCTTGAACAACATAGCAATGAATTGAAACCCATGATTGGTTATCAATAGTGGTGACTTCGTCACAAGAAATAACAAGATACTTTGAACTTGCAACAATCTTTCAAATTTTGTTAAAGACCTATTTGTGTAAGCATTCAACCATTATCCAACTAGAATAATCACTCTGGTGATGTTTAGGGTTTACGAGAACATTGAGAAAATAATACAATGGTTTCATGGCCTCAAACGCCAACATAGGACAATCTTGTTCTATAAATGCAAAATGGTGGCAAATTGTTGGCTTTTTTTTCCTCTTTCCCCCTTCAAACCTCCTTAAATCACTTGTTCAACAATGGAAATACCACTTTGTTGAGAATAAATTACCTCATTCTTGGCATGCGTGCTTTTCTTATTCAAATAAAACATTTTTTCCTTCTTACCCAAATGTGGCATCTCTCAAATTGTTTTTGTCTTTCTCGCATGGTTTTCAAGTGTGTTCAATTTAGGACCTCACTTGAAGACACCCTATGCTTTTAAAGTCCTAACCCGATTCCATTTTTTTCTACCCAATCATTCATGATCATACAACATTGTCTTGCTCACAAACTTAATGTGGTCAAAAGTGATAAAAGTTCAATGATTTGTTGGAGATTATCTAACAAAAAGGATTACATGTTCCAATTGGGTGTTATTTTCTATTTGCTTCTTATAGTATCTAGTTTACTACTTGGAAACATTCTTGTCGAATCTAATGCAAAAAAACACCACGAAGGAACCCACTTGAATATAAAACAAACTTTTGGAAATCTAAACTAGCTTTTAGAATAATTGTGCCATCCACCCCCATGTAAAGCTAGAACACCAAAAACATGCCATCCATGAATGTAATTTTGCTCATATCACAACTACAAAATCTAAAGTATTTCAAATAAGAGAGAACTATTAACTTGCCAATTATGATTATTCATGGTTTTCAATAATGATGCCACCAAGCCCCTATTAACATGTTCATGCTCAAGGTAATCCATCAACATCACCAGATGGCACATAATTGTCTACATTTCAAATAATTTACTTTGATGGTTCTTGTAGTAGGTCTTTTATAAAAAACCAAATTCTCAGTTTCAACCACCTTTAAGATTGCTGGTCCTCAAGTCTACTAAAAACCAATGGAAGGTGATTATGCCAAAACACCAAGCTCAATTTAGTTGCATGAAAAATCTTTGGCATGAGATTATTCTCGATCTTAACATCAATGCCCTTTAGATGAGTTTGATTCATATCACTTATAAATAAATAATTTATATCTACAAAAATTCCCATGATTCGTAGACCATGTCAAAAGTAGGTCACTAAGTTGAAATAATTTGAGCTAGTCAAATAAAACAACCCTAGGCCAAGGTATATGTAGATAACCCCTATCAAGGTCACATTCAAGCATTCCTAGCTGCAAAGGTGATTACCTATAGTCCATTATCTTTGTAAAAGTTGATGAAACCCTGAAACAAACCAAGTTGTTTTAAGCTCAAATAACTTTCAATCTAAAGTTATAAACCCATAAATGTTTTGGCATTTCTTCAATTTATATTTTAAATACAGTTATCCTTCATATAGACTTAAACAATTCTAAACCTATGATTCCCAAAGCCAACTCGATGGATTGGTATTTGCAACTTTATAAGCTTATTTTCACAATGCCCATTTTTGTTCTAAGAACAACCGGTGAAATAAAATGACCTTTTTGGTTAGGTGTAGGGCCAAGTTTGATTGGACTATACAATCACACTTGTTGCCTCTAGAAAATCCCATTGAACATAATGCATAAATTACCCCAAGGGAACCCTCCAAAAGGAAATAAGTGGTCAAACAAACTACAATAACTTTCACAATTTGTCTATATCCAAGGCTTACATACATAGGGGATACATATAAAAGATATTAACTTGCAACTTCATGCAATTAAAGATCATTTGTAGAATCTTATGTGATTGAATGATGAGTGATAATAACCTTCCAATCACGACTATTCATGTTATTCCATGAAGATGCCCTCAACTTGCAAAATAATTGTTGTAGAAACTCAATGCCAATAAATATTGACTGGATTCAATTGCAACACATAACACGGTCCAATATGTTACTACCAATTGGGGGACCTACTTGTTCAACATGGGAACCACTTCAAGCTACACTTGTTGTGTACATTCAAACATACCCATCATAATGTCAAATAATAACATATATAGTGGACATGGTAGCTATTCCTATGTTATGCATCATAGATGAAGGATGTAAACACCTATAGATGTACATCCAGCATTTAACTAGAAATGTGTCGTTCTAAGGTTTAACTAAATGGGTCCAATACATGTGAACTAATGATATGCTAACCTTCTTGTTACTTGGCAATTCATGTTTTTCAATGATGATGCCACCAAGCCTTTGTTGATAGCTTCACAAGGTAATCCATTGGCGTCACCAAATGGCATAGAATTGTTTACATTTTGAATAGTTTTTTTTGATGTTCCATGCAATAGGTCCCTGGTAAAAACCTAGTTCCCAATTTACTTGTATGAAAAATCTCTTGCACAAGATTCTTTTCAATCTGAACATCAATTGCCCCTATAGTCCAGTATGGTTCTTATCACTGATAAGTAAGTCATATGTGTTTGCAAAAATCAACAAGATTAGCATACCATGTCAAAGGCAAGTCATTCAATTGGAATAACTCAAGCTAATCCAAGAGAACATTTTTTCCAAATTGGGTTGAGGTATTAATGGACTAACCCCAGACAAGTTCACACTTATGCACTCCCAATTACATGAAGGATTGATTATAATCCATTATTTAGTCAAAAGTTGATGAGATCTTGAAACAATTCAAGTTGTTTCAAACTCTAATCACTTTCAAGTCAAAGTTAAATCCCATACCTAATCTTTGCATACCTTTAGTCTATATCCTGTATAGTTGTCTATAATACAAACTAACATTGTTAAATTGAAATGGTATATTTATTGAGTGAGACTTTTCTATTCAGTTGTAGGGATTTGTTGGCCCCACGTCTCCACATAGTGTTCTGAGACATTTTGTGACTTGCACCGATATTTGAAAGCTTGCCACCTTTTGATCCAACATTCCTGCAAACCAATCATCTCAACTGTCATTAATACTGCATCTAGTAATATGCCTTCACATACAAGCAGTTTTGAAGGCCCAAAAGAATTCAAATTGTTGTGAATAATCAATGTCTTCATTCAAGTTCAAATGATTAAATGCACTTCAATCATAAAACTATTCACATGTAAGACAAAATACTAGACCACACAACATTTATAAATGTTTATAACAATTTGTGCAACATGGATAACCACTTCAATCACCTTCTGATGTACCTGTAATATTAGCCATGTTTAACTTAAAGCCACATACAATTCCAATAGCCTTCATAAATAATTAATTAAGATTTCTCTAAAGGAGCAATGTACATCAAGAAACACAAATTGTGAAACTGACATGAAAACTATTCCAAGCACTCCCCACCATCAAGGCATTCCTTCCAAACAACATTTGAAGATTCTTGAAAACATTTGGTTCAAAAACTTCACCTTTGGAGCCATTATCTTTCACAGTCAAAATTATCTATTGAGATCCAATGTTCAACCATTTAAAAAAACAATGAACTTTTTAGTTGAGATGAATCCAACAACTCATGTAGCCCTAGAAAATTAACATCTCTATACAAACGTCAAACATATGGACATTGAATCTAAATGATGGGTTGTTAAATCCAAAAAAAAATAAAGGTCACTATTGTATGTGTATTTTTTCTAATTCTAGCAACTTTGGAGTAGATGAACAAACTTGTTGCACAATTGAGTTATGCATTTTCTACCAAATAACAAGCTTGGTCTAGACCTCTTCACATGATCAAGTCCATACACATGAATAACATGACAACTTCAATAAAGTACAAACCTGCCCTTTTCACAAATGAACCAAATGGTTAAAATATAGCCAAATATGTTGTGAGTGCATTTAAACATATCCAACTCAAAGCCATATTTAAAACCCTATTTATATATTATTGAATGGACAAAAACAATAGCCACAATCCAACGATGGACTTTGTCAATATATGATGGTCAAAAACTTTATACGTGCCTAAGTAGTTTTGCCACCAAAAATTAGATGACATGTCTATATAATGCAAGCCCATTTTATAAAATTGTGACTATTAGTTATCAACCATCTATCTATATGTCAACTAGTTGTGTAACAAATTGGGTCACGTTAAGAACCTTAGTGTAAATGATTTGTGTTTCAAGCCTCAACAACTGCATTTCAATTACTTGACTTTCATGGTGTTCATTGTTTACCATACGGGTTGCCAACTGTATCCCACATGTCAATAGGTTGAGTGAAAACCTTTGTACACTCATTAGGTAGCTCTATATCAAAAATTAGAGTGTTAAAAAATCATGACTATCAACTTCAATGCCAAGTTTGTCAACCATATATTGCGTGTTAACTAGATCCTGACCATAAAACAATTATGTGTCCATGATTTGCATGTCCAACATCTAATTGTTGGATAGAGGACCATGACCCTTTTGACTGCCTTCTTGGTCATTGGGTCTACATGTACATACAAATCTTGTTGGTCATTTTACAGTGTCGCCATCCAAATCTACCATTAACTTTTATTGTGGCTTCTAGCAAGGTGTAGTCACACCCATCTTGTTTGATGTTATCTCCTATAATGGTATTCTATTTGTCTTGATTTCCCATAATGGTAAAGGAGGGTCCTTGCATGCATGTGATTCACACTTGGTTTCTAGATCTCCACATGTAGGACCAACCATCGCCCTTTCAGAAGTAGGTTCAAGTGGTTCCCATGATGGGAAAAACCACCTTGCAACATGTGCAATCATCTTTGGATTTGCACCAAGGCAGCTGGGTTGTGTAGGCAAAGGAACTGATGAATTAGGTGGTATAGTTTGGCATATCTCTTTCAACTCCAAGGCCATTACATTCATCTTCTTTTGAAGCTCACATATTCGGGCTTCTAATGCATTGTAATCTTTTGCCCAATTTTCGCTACCTTTGTTTAAGATTGTAGTGTTTTGTATAGGTGGTGGGTGGTTTACCTATCAAGACCAACCCAAGTTAGATCACAAGTCTATTACTAGCTACAGAATGTGCATATTGTTTTGCACATATGGCATTTTTGCCACAAAGTATCAAGACCAAGAAACACCCACCTCTTCTTTAACAATTGCCTCTAGCTTGTCCCAATCAGTCCCGTATTTTCTGTTGCACCCAAGTTGCATCCAATGAATGTTCATAGCCTTGACAAGTTTGATTTCCAACTTGGTTTTCAAGTAGGCATATTGACATTCTGCAAGGATCACCAACATAATCAAGGTGTGGGAATTAAATTAATGAACAATTTATGCACATTATAATGTGTTTATCCTTCTACTGTAACATAAATGGCACAATTATAATTAGTCATCTTGCCAAACATGGGGAGTTGTAGCATGCATGGCAATGGCTTTGAGATTAATGATTAGACTTAGTTGCCAAAACACATTCTAGAGGACCCCAATTAATGCATCTATGCCCATACAAAAAGTATTGCATATTATACATAAATATGATCGCAACATTTGTATTGTCAGTTGACATTAGTTATGATTTCAACAGAAACATTAAATTTTTTTTGTCCATGTCATCATCAGTATCTTTGTTTGTAGCTTGTAATGTCATCACCTTTATACATATAGAAGTTACCCTTGTTTGATATAACCAAAATGACATCACTTGTCTTTTAGTCTTATTGTTACAAGTGACATTAAATCACAACATCCAACATTTTATATGACCTTCTAATTCCTATATCACACTTGAAAACACATACAAATCATTAGAAGCCCAACTAACATACAACTAGACTGTTGGAGAAACAAAATCAAGGTCTAGGGGGTAGATAGAACTTGGAACATACAATGTGTTCACTAAAATGAACTTTCAGATCTTTTTCTTCAACTGCCTCTGCCAAAATACAAACCACAACCAAACTTGTTGTTTGATACCATTCATGCTTATCACAACTAGATAGATGCTTAACCACTTAAGCAAAAATAGTCCTAAAAGGAATTTTTTACTTTTGCATGGACCCCTAAAGGTTATTCCATGTTTGATGGAGCACGGACTTTTGTTGAGAAAACCCAACAACAACCATTATAACATAATGCAGCTAAATTGAGCCCACAACAACCATATGCAAGTTACTTATATAAAAATCATCGAGCAGTGGGCTTTGTTCTATATAACATTTGGATTCTACAAGAGCCCTTGCTATAAATGTTTACTTGAATTTGGCCAGTGGAACATGTGGTGGTGCAAGGGACACCATTTCAACCAACTTGGTGTTTGGATTGGTAGATGTAAATTGTAATCCTTTCTTGACAACCTTTAACTCCATCTCAACACCCATTCGTGTGTCCATCTCACTTTAGCAAGGATTAATAACTCTTAGGGTTTCTTCCTAGCATGTTATATTTTCTCTTTGAGCTTGAACGTCAATAATGAATTCGGCCCATGGTAAGGACCTTGTGAATTGTGACCAAGACCAAAACTTGCATTAGCACTGCTCATTACTTGCAAAATCCCCCATAGTCCCTCCATCACCAACTAGGTTGTTAAAATCTACTAACCCACTTTGTGAATTTTGAACAATTGTGCATTCTAAAAGAAGCATCGCTAGTTTGTAACATAAAAGTTGGAGGTAGTCGAAAAGGATCTAAAAATAGGGGAACAAGGGAATGGATACTAGTTATCACTTTTCAACTCTATATCACACCTAGAAATTCACCTCTATGAAGTTGAGCTTTTGAACAAACAATAACCTTTGTGCTGCTCGATCATTCACAAATCTTGGGATATGCTTGCATTTCAATTAACCATGAACACCATACCAATCTAGACATATTTTGTGCCTTCTGAGATAAACTGGATGTTCACAAAAAGGTCGACAATAAACGTCTAGATTACTTTTGAAATGTTCAACCCTAAATCCTGGTGGTACTTCTAAACTGCCCGAGTTTAATGTGACATTCCTTGAAAGCACGCTTGACGTAAGTACACTACTAGAAATTTTGGGTTTTGCAACTATTGCATGCAACTAATCATGCAACTAATCATGCAACTAATTCAGTTGCATGCGACACATGCAACTGCAAATTTGTGTAGTTACATAAGACAAGTTGCATAGGACATGTAGTTGCATGCGACATTACGTATGCAACATGTATATACGATGTTAATATATATGTTCATACATACATACCAATCCAACGTAGTTGCACTTTATGTGCAACTTTCCTTGCAACTACATACAATTAATCAAAATATGACACATGTTTAAAAATTAGACAACTAGCTTGTGGACACGTGTCATTATTTAAATTTTTTGTGTTTTCAAAATAAAAAATTCATTAGATTAATCTTAATCATTAAAGTTTTTGCCACTAGGATGATGACATGTGGCACACCATGGAATGTTCATTAACCATTTGACACGTGTTCAATATTTTAACACTAATTATATGGTGACACATGGCAATCAAAGCCCACTTATTTTTAAAATTTTAAATATTAATTAATGAAATCTAAATCATTTAATTTATGGCTAATAAGATGTTGACACGTGGTGCCTAGGTAGGTAGATAATAATTAAACCCTATTAAGTAAGTAGGTTTATTTAGGTATGTAAGTAGATTGAAAAATAGTTAGGTCTAGGTTATATAAGTAGGTTTAGAATAATCCAATTTTATTTTCAAGTTTAACCATTTCATAAAGGCCAAGCTTTTTTCATTCACTCATCCCCAATGGCACTTGGTATTTGATTTCAACATAACTATTGCTCCTAGTTATATACTGAGCCAAATAGAATTGGAAGTCAAAGAATATGGGTTAAAACATTACATTGCAAACCTCATGGACCAACCTAGTTGCACATTAGATGCAACTATTGTATTAAAGTATAACAGCCAGGAAAGGGCTCTATTGCTTTTGGTGTCCAAACAAAACTTGAAGCCCTCCTCTTGGCGCATCTAACACACTAAAAATCGTTGAAAACAGATTAGAAATGAGAAAGTTATGGCCCCCCAAAATAAAGGGGGTCAAAAAACTCAAAATTTTTTTATTAAGGCCGGTTCTTAAACACCTAGAAAGTT
>Ga0209611_10012888_pt1 | contig 11634 bp, 11 predicted proteins | sample S1TSphgellanicum_3_FD_187693 | JGI IMG/M metagenome (GOLD analysis project Ga0209611, IMG submission 187693) | Host-associated microbial communities from peat moss isolated from Minnesota, USA - S1T2_Fc - Sphagnum magellanicum MG (SPAdes) (version 2) | ecosystem: Host-associated > Plants > Peat...
TACGAGGATTCGAATTCTTTCTATCGAGCTTTCCGAACGTGGGAAGGGACGACACCCACTCTCTTGAGGGCAGCGCTCCGACGATCTGAAACTAGGCAATAAGTGCAAGCGACTAGATTTACGAAAAACGTAATGGTTAATCGCCGGCAGCCCGGGCGGTCTGGGCCGAAACTTTGCGGAGGCAGCGGCCGCATCCGCCCGAAATCGATTCGATAACGCGAACCCTTATCGTTGATCGACGTCGAAAGCGCTGGTAGCGACTTCATCCGCTGTTCGCCGATTTTCATCGCGCACAGCTCGAGCGGGAGTTGGTGGGATAGGCGATTGGAACCCACTAGGTTTTTTTGGATCGACTTCCGCTTCCCCGCCGCGGCATAGGAGCCATGAGTTCGCCTTCCAGCAACTGGGGACTATGAAATCTCATCTCCGAGAGCGCGTCGTCTGCCCCGCCGAGGTGACTTGGTCAAACTGAGCACTTGCAAGGGCTGCAACGCCGCAAATCTGCTGTTGACCGGTGACAAGCCGCGGCGCACTTGCTCACACTGCGAGCGATAGTACGTTTCGACGCAGCCGCGATTTGATTGCAGCACGGCCGTCCGTTCGAATCGGCAGAGAACGTATCGCGACTAAGCGGCCCCCGTAATCGTCTCAATCCTCACGAGGTTGAGCGACCAATGATCGTACGACAACGACGTAGAGAAGAAAGGCCACATAGAGACCAACCGACATGGCAAGCGCGGACCAAAATGGGAAATTAGGCACACCAGCAAATTTCAGAATTACGGATACGATCACGCCAACCAGCGCCAGACCGCAGAGAGCAAAGCCGATTATTGGCTCTACAAAAATCAATAACGCGACGATCAGAACCCGCGCGACCTGCCATGCAGTCACCATGACATTCAGCAGGAAACTGCCGACAGCGCCGGCGGCACTGGACTTCCGGAAACGCTGACGATCGTTAGTCATGTATTAGGCTCTTTGACTGACGTCTGCCACGACTGAATTAATCGACATCATTCCGACGACCGTCATCCTCCCCGCTAGCTTAAAACCAACGGAATCTGGATCGGGAGGATCGAATACCCCTTGATGATCAAGCTTTCGTTCCGGGTTTGCAAACTCGTGTTTCGCTGAATTAGCCGCGCAACTTGCGGATGAAATGCTGGCGATTTTGGTGCATCATTCTCATCAGTGACAACTTAACCCTAAACGACCGGAACCACACATGAAGGTCGTTTATGAAATCGCATTTGTTCTGCAGCAAGATTGACTCGAGCGAAACGCCGACGACCAATCGAGTCACGGTTTCGCCTTGGGTCAACGAGCAATCGCTCCCCTGGAATGAGATATTGAGTGCGCACGACGTTGCACGGCTAACCCGGCGCAAGCGGTGGGTCTGCGTGGGGTTAACCTGGATCGGGCAATTTCCCAGGAAGAAGAGATTCCGCGGGCGCGGCGTCGGATGGCTGAGATCTGAGATTTTGGAATGGATTTCGAGGGATTTCCGGCCCATCAGTGCTTCGATGCCCATCGGCGTTTCGCGCTGCTCCCCGAAAGTCCAATTGCAACGCTGTTTACCGCTGAAATTTGCGTCATCGCTCGTACCCGTGCGGCGCCGACGACGCCGTAACCGTTGAACTGGCTGCGTTGAGATCACGTGCTGCAGAAGACCATCGGGGTCGCAGCACCAAACAACGTCGGATGAGCGGTCATGAGCGTGGTCGAGGCCGGTGTGGGTCCGTCGTATACGATCCTTTGCCTTCGCAGGTGTTTAAGATGACCAGTTTGGGGAAAACGAGGGATAGGTTGCGACGACTTGGGCCGCATCGTTCGCCTGCGCGCCGATTGCGGGACGTGTCTCCCGCCGTCGAGTAACGGTTACGCGTCCACTTCGACCGGCGTGAGAAAGCGTCGGTCCAGACGAAGCAGGACTGACATCAGAGCGAGAGCAAGAGTAAAATGTAAGGCTGGAAGCGCCGCATAGGAAGCACAAGTGTCAGTGCAACCGTTTATGACGCTCCGCCGGCGCTTTTCAGTCAAGATACGCGAAGCGATCGGGGGCCTCTTGCAAAGCTCCTATCTCAAAAGTCATAGACACAAGGTGCACCCATGAAAGCGGCCATCTACGCGCGATATTCGAGCGACATGCAGCGCACGGCGAGTATCGAGGACCAGTCGCGTAACTGTATGCAACGTGCGGCCGCAGAGGGCTGGACGATTGCTGCAACCTTCTCCGATGCCGCCATATCAGGCAGTGACAGTAACCGCCCGCAGTATCAGGCGATGCTGATGGCTGCGGAGCGAGGCGAGTTTGAGGTGCTGCTCCTAGATGACTTGAGACGCCTGGCGCGCGACTCCGTGGAACAGGAACGCATCATTCGCCGGCTTGAGTTCAAGAATCTACGCATCATTGCCACCAGTGATGGCTATGACTCCGAGAGCAAGGCGCGCAAGGTGCATCGCGGCTTTAAGGGATTGATGAATGAGATTTTCTTGGATGACCTTCGAGAGAAGACCCACCGGGGCCTTGTGGGCCAACACATCAAGCGTTTTTGGACCGGAGGGCGGCCGTATGGATACCGCCTACGGCAAATCCTGGACCCGATCGAGCGCGATCCGTTCGGCCAGCCTCGGCGAATAGGTTCGCAACTCGAGTTGCATCCGGAACAATCCGCGATAGTGCTTGAGATGTTCGAGCGATACGCAAGCGGCGGGCCGCCACGGGCTATCGCCGCTGACTTCAACGCGCGCGGCATTCCGAGCCCCGGTTCCAGCTGGCGGCGCCAGGTCCGCCGCTGCCGCGGGTGGATGGGCTCGGCCATCTACACCATCCTGGTGAATGATCTTTATACGGGGCATGTGAAGTGGAACCAACACCGCTATGAGCGAGATCCAGATACGAAGATCCATAAACGCCGTGCACGGCCAAAATCTGAGTGGTTGTCCTATCACGACGACTCCCTGCGGATCGTTTCCGATGAACTCTGGCAACGTTGTGTGCGACGCAGAGCCCCCAATTCCACAGCGAGGCTCAAGTGCGGCGGCCGTCCCCGGTTTCTTTCGTCAGGAATCATGAAATGCGGGCTATGCGGCGCCAGTTATGTGATGAAAAATCTGCGCGACTACGGCTGCGCCGGCTACGTCGAAGGCAGGGATTGTCCGAACCACATCGGCATCCGCCGAGATAAAGCCGAAGCCGCCCTCCTTATGCCGCTGTACAACGATGTCTTAGCGCCGAAACGGATCGAGCGCATGGCGAAAGAGTTGCAGGCCGCCTTTATGAAGGGACAGAACTCAGAAGAGGCCAAAGCGACTCGGGCACCCGCGGAACTCCAAGCGATCGAGGAAAGAATCCAAAGGTTGCGGGCGCGCCTTCAAATCGGTGATCCCGATCTTACCCCCGACGAGTTAGAGGGGGCTCTCGCCAAGGCTGAGGAGAAGCGCCGCTCGTTATTGTGTGCTCCCTCTGTGGCCGGCGTGTCCCGAGCGATCGCTATGCTGCCCAGCGCTGCGGAGGAGTTCAGGCAGCAGATCAAAGAGGGATTGGCTGGCGATGTGAGCGCTTCGCTCCGCGCACGTGTTGCTTTGCGGCAGCTTTTTGGCGGTCAAATCAAGATGTTACCGGAGCAGGACGGCAGCCTGTATGCCGAATACCAGCAACAGCGCATTGCGCTACTGCAGGGTGTAGGGACAAATGGTGGGCCGTGTAGGGATCGAACCTACGACCAATTGATTAAGAGTCAACTGCTCTACCAGCTGAGCTAACGGCCCAAATACCTTTCCAATCAAAATGTTAGCAGTTAGACGTTGGCTGCCAAAACATTCTAGGCGCGTCACTGCATTTCATTTCAGCGACGCAATTTTCTGCCCCTCTAGCGAAACCCGACCGACGGATTACGCGCGGCGCGTAGTGTACTCATTTTTTGCCCAAAGAACCGCAGGAAGACGGATTCAGGGGTGACCCGCCCGTCGACTGTAGGGCTAGGGGCCGGATGGGGTGGACGACGGGGCTCGAACCCGCGACAACCGGAATCACAATCCGGGGCTCTACCAGCTGAGCTACGTCCACCACTGCGTTGACCTCCGGCGAGGAATGGCGCGCCCGGCAGGAATCGAACCTGCAACCGCCGGCTTAGAAGGCCGGTGCTCTATCCGGTTGAGCTACGGGCGCTTGATAAATCAATGGGTTACAGCGCCACACGTAATCTTTCAGGCCGATGCTCGGGTGCCAAGCAAACCGAATCGCAAGTGCGCGCGGATTATATAGCAGATTTTCGGCAATTGAAGAATTGAAGCGCCTAATGCCCGGCGTCCCTCGCTCAGTTCTCGACGTGGCGTTTGAGTTTCGACAGCACCTGATCCCATTGCGCCGCGATCGCCGCCAACGAGCGGCGCGCTTCGTCCAATAGCGCGGGCTCGAACTCCCATAGACGCTCGCGCCCAATTTTGACATCGCGTACGAGGCCCACGGCAGCGAGCACGTCCAAGTGCTTGGTGACGGCCTGACGTGTGATGAGCGTTCCCGCCGTCAACTGCGCGATGGACATGGCGCCCCCCACGCATAGGGCACCGACCAGCTGAAGGCGGGTTTCGTCGCCGAGCGCCGCAAAAAGCGGCGCGAAACTCTTCAGGGGCTTGGGCTTCGGCGCCGCGTTACGGCGCGCCAAGATGCTTCTCGATGCTTTGCATCTGCTCGTCCCATCCCAAACTGTTCATTCGGAACACCGTTGCGCGGCGCGCCGGCGGAATTTTGTCGAGTCCGGACTCCACGACCGTGAGCAGCGTACCACCGTCGCCTTCCTCGAGTTCGAACACGACCGTGGTTGTGGGTTCGTGCGAATAGTCGACCGCCGGGTCGATCGCAGCTGGATGCCAGCGCCAGGACAACAATCGCTCAGGAACGATCTTCTCGATGAACACTTCCATGAAGACATGCTCGAAGCCGCGATAGGCACATCGGCCCTTTGTCCATTGGCCCACGACGAATGGTTGTCCCTTGAAATTGACGCCGAACCAATCGCCGAATTCCTCGGCGTTCGATAATGCACGCCAGACTCGCCCACGCGGCGCCCGCAGCAGAATCCGTCTTTCTATACGATCGGTTGCGACGTTCATCGTAAGCCCCCCCCCCCCGAGAAACGCTGGCCTTCGAGCCACCGGCGACGCTGAATGTTGCTCAATCCCGGGATAACATGCAACTCTTTTGTTGCCTTTTTACCCTTCTCGACTTCGGCCATCCGGGCGATGCCGTACCGCTATATCCATATGTCGTCTGGATAGTTCCAGGGTGAGCGGCGATCCCTTAGCCTTCGCGCAGAGGAACACGACCGAAAATCGGGATCTATGGATACAGAACCACGCAAGCATGCTTTCCGCGAATACTTCTGGTTCGCAGGCGTGTTGTTGCTCGTGCTGATGGGCGTGGCCACTCGAGAGAACACCGACAACGCGCAGCGCCTATCGGGGGCGACTCTGGCGGTCAGCAGTACGACCCACTGATTGCCTCGACCGCGGAGCCTCGCACGGATAGAACCGACTCCGATGCGTCACAGGCGGCTCAGATCTGCGGGGAAATCGGACCTTGGAAAACCGGCGATGCGATTGGTGAATCCAATCGGACAGGCTGACCGGCCAATCAAACCGATCTATTGATCGATAGCATCCTTCGCTCTCAAACCGATCAATTATTCGATAGCGCCGTTGCCGCTCAATCGGACTTGAAGCAGCGCCCCTGCCGGTCGTCGAGCGCACCCTTGCCGGGATGCTCGACGCTGATCACCGGTCGCAGCAAAAACTCGCCGATCACCTGGCGATAGCCGCGACGGAAAACCAATCCCGGTCCGATCGACGAAGCACGCATTTGACGCCACACCCGCGGCAATTGGTGCCACGGTAGTTTGGGATGCGCGTGATGCGCAATATGCAGGTTGTTGTTCAAGAAGAGCAATGCCAACACCGGATTGGCTTCGACCACCGTGGTGCGCCGGGATGATTTGGGATCGGCGCGATGCTCCGCGAAAGAACGCAAATGACTCAAGGAAATGCTGGGATACACGATGAGCATCACGTAGACCCAGACCGGGATCCGGCATACACCGGACGTCCACGCCAGTACCATCGCCGCGGCAATGACGTGGCGCAACCAAACCGCTCTCTGCCGGCGACCCCCCGCAAACGCCTTGGGAATCTCTGCTTTCCAGAGCCGGAACACGGCAATGGCGGGGCCGATTATCAGGCGGCCGGCTAAAGTACAGTTGAAGTGGTATATGCCGCGGCGCAAGCGGCCGGCTCGCGAAAGAGTTCCGGCCGGCGCATAGAATGATTCTGGATCGTGAGAAAGTTCGGTCAGGTGTCGTCCTCGGTGACGGTGATGCTGCAGATGGGTGGCGCGATAAATTCGATAAGGAATCCACAGCGACAGCGGCGGACCGGCGAGCATCGCATTGAGCAGCCGGGACGGCGTGGGATGACCGTGAATCGTCTCGTGTTGCAGCGATCCGTGCCACGTCAGCCAAACGGCGCATAACGGCGCCGCGACCCATATCGGCAAATCCCGGAAACACCAGGTCAGCAGCACGTAACCGGCGTAGACCGCGAGCGCAACTCCCAAGGTTGCAATATCCACGCGGCTGGTCCCCGCCGTCCACCCGGGACGCGCCACGGCATGCGCCACCGGACTGGCCACGGCATGCGCCACGGCATGCGCCACGGCATGCGCCACAGGACGCGACACGGTATGCGCCCCCGTGTGTGCCACCTCTCCGATGTCTGCGTCGTTTGCAACGGCTTGAGCCTGTCGATGGGTCGCAACAGCTTGAATTTGTGCGTGGGTCACCGGCTCATGAAAACCCAAGCAGCCGGAGGACATCCAATATCGATTGGTTATTCCTTCATGCGAGCTTGCTCGGCATGAACTCGTGCTTTTCCGATATTCCGCACTTCGGGCCGCCGGCTTCCGGGATGCGCCACTCCCTTGGTCTCCTTGGTCTCCTTATCCAGCCATTCGACGAATGCGGCCCTTGCCTTGGCGCTCGAGCGATCGCGACCCACGAGCAACCAGTAGTCTCCAAATTTGGTGCGCGTTGTTCCGAGCGGGACCAATCTTCCGGATTCCAACTTCGAGCCAACGTAGAAAGGCGAAATCAGCGCCACCCCTTGACCCCGGAGTGCGGCAGTCAGTACCAGAGAATAGTCATTGAAGTGCAGGTGCTTGGCCTGCTCATAGCCCTCGAGACCGGCTTTCGCGAACCAGTCGCGCCACGTGGTCCCATCGTCGTCGTGGAGCAGCCGATAGCTCAACACATCGCGGTCGCTCCGCCTTGCTGCGCGACCGGCGATGCGACCGGCGATCACCGGGAACCCCTCGAGGGGAAACAGCATTCGCCCGCCCCGCGGCGCACGCCGCGGCGCCACACTGAAAAACCGGATCCCGATGTCCATATCTTGGTCGAGCACTCGCAACTCGTCCGCCGCCTCCAATTCGATTTCGATCTGTGGATGGGCGCCCGAGAACCGGCCCAATCGCGGTACCAGCCAGCCGGCGGCGAACGCCCTTTCCACCGATATCCGCAAGCGCCGGGCGGGCAACTCGCGCACCGATACCACCGCGCGATGGATCTGCGCGAAGCCGACTGCCAGCTCGCTCGCCAGTTTCCGGCCCGCCACCGTAAGCTCCACCTGCCGGTGCAGGCGCCGAAACAGCGGCCGTCCGAAATCAGCCTCGAGTGCGCGGACGTGGCGGCTGACTGCCGCCTGGGACACGTGCAGTTCGCGAGCGGCCTCGGTGAAACTCAGCCGGCGCGCAGCCGCCTCGAAAGCCTGCAGCGCCAGAAAGGATGGGTCTCGTTTGAAACTCATGGACCAATATGCATAACTTCAAGTTATCCCAACGCGACAGACAAATCGTTTGCGAAACAGCGCGCCGAGCGGTGCAATGAGCGCACTGTCTACAACCAAGAGCATCCTATGAAAGCCTTCGGCGCGTCATTTCTGGCCCTTTTCTCCACGCTCAACTCAATGCCCCGATCCAAAGCGCGATCCCTTGATGCGGACCCGTCCCCGAGCGAGAGTGCATGGACCGCGGCATGCTCGGTCCCCGACGTGGCGACACGCAACAGTTCGCGATGCGGAGACAGAGTATGCCGCAGCTGCTTTCGAGACTGAATGCCGGCGTCCGCTGCCTCCGCCGTCCGTACCTATCGCGCGGTCAATAATTTGCGGACCGCGGCGCGCGCGATGGCGTTTTCATGCGGCAGTCCGATGGAAATGCGCGCCCAGCGATCGAAGGGAGGAAATGCCCGCCCGATGTCCACCCCGTGTCTCAGCAGCGCACCCGCGAAATCGGCGTGCGGCATACCGCTCTCCAAGAACACGAAGTTGCCGACCGAAGCGCTGGTGTTGACGTTCAGGCTCTTGAGCAGCTCGAACCACAGCGCGCGCTCAGCCGCGACCTTGCGCACGACGTTCTCCACGTAATTGCGATCTTTGATGCTGGCGGCGGCGGCGGCAACCGCCAATCGATTGAAAAGATGCGGATTGTTGAGCCCCTGCCCTTCCAGTGTCTTCGCGACTTCTTTGGGCACCAAACCATACCCAATGTCGAGACCGGCCAGCCCGTACACCTTGGCGAATGTCCTGAACACGATGACGTTCGACCCCTCCCGCACCAAATCGGCCAGCGTACGGCGCGGGAAGTCATCCGAGAACTCCAGGTAGGCTTCATCGACTATGACGAGGGCCGTAGCCGACGCCCGGCGGGCGAACGCCTTCAATCCATCCGCATCCGCGACGGTACCCGTGGGATTGTGCGGATTGACCAGGAAAATCGCCCGCGTGTGCGGGTTGACTCGCGCGGCGATCCCCGGCAAGTCGTTCAGCATCTCCTTGTCGAGCGGAACCGGAACGCCGACACCGCCGACGGCGGCGGCCGAATCGATCAGCGCCGTATAGCCCGGATCCGAATAGATGAATTCGCCGCCCGGCCCGCCCTGCAAACTCAGGTGTGTGCCGAGCGGCTCGAGGATCTCTCCGAGAATGATTTGATCCTGCGAGACGCCCTCCTTCGTCGCGATGCCCTCGATCAATTCGCGAAATCCCCGATCGGTATAGCGGCACAGATTGCCGGACTCGCGCTGAATGGCCTCGACCGCGGAGGCAGCGGGTCCGAAGGGATTTTCATTGAGCGATAAGCGCACCCCCGCGCTGCCCGGAGCCGACGATGCCGGAGCAGCCGATGTCAGGGCAGCCGATGTCGGAGCCGATGTCGGGGCAGCCGATGCCGGAGTTGGCGTCGGTGACGCGCCCAACCGGGAGGCGGCGCCTCCGGCGCCCAGCAGGCCGATCATCTTGAGCCAATGCCGGCGATCGATGGAATGCATGCAGCCTATCCTCTGAACTTACAAACTGATTAGATCATTCCACATGATGCCGGGGCGCTCGTGATCGAGCGCGACCACCGCCGCTTACGTCGCGTCATCCTGGCGTGTCGTTGCGCGGTCTTGGCGGAAAACGCCGGCTACCGCTGCATCTGCATGATGGCGGCAGGTGACATCATGTGGGCGTTGAGATTCGCCATGATCCACAGTGATCCCGAGACGATGAGCGTGACGATGAGCACGCCGAAGGCGAGCGCCAGCACATTGTTGGTATTGTCGGGCCCGGTGCTGATGTGCAGGAAGAACACCAGGTGCACTCCCATCTGGGCGATCGCGAGCACGGCAAGTCCGGCGGGAACGCCCGGCGTCCATAGCAGATTGGTTTGCGAAACCATGAAGGACGCGCCGGTGAGCACCAGGGCGAATACCAGCCCCACGGTGTAGGTCACGATGCTGCCGGACGGCTCGATCTTATCCGGAGGTTGGCCGCCGCTTGAACCGGTCGCCGGTGCTGCGTGTTCTTCCATCAACGTGCTCCCATGAGATAAACCAAGGTCAGCACCCCCACCCAGACGATGTCGAGCGCGTGCCAGAACAAGCTGAAGCACAGGAAGCGGCGGCGCACGAATTCGCGCGGCCCCCGTGCGGCGGTTTGCGCCGTCATGAAGATCAGCCACGCGAGACCCACGGTGACGTGCGCGCCGTGCAAACCGACCAGGCTGAAAAACGCCGACAGGAAGGCGCTGCGCGACGGGCCTGCTCCGCGCGCAACCAGGCCGGCAAACTCGCTCAATTCCAGACCCAGGAATGCGCCCCCCAGCACGAACGTGAGCGCACAGGCGGCATAAAATGCCGGCAGGCGGCGTTGCTCGAGGAATAGCAGTCCGAGGCCGCAAGTGTAGCTCGAGAACAGCAGGCACAGCGTCTCGATGCCGACACGGTGTAGTTCGAAGAGCTCGCGCCCCGACGGCCCCCCCGCGGTCTGCCCGGAGAGCACCGCGTAGGTGGCAAACAAGGCCGAGAACAGGATGATGTCCGACAGCAGGAAAATCCAAAAACCATAGCCGACGATGATGCGTACCGGCGCGGGCCCGCCCGCGCCGCGCGCCATGGTTTCCCCGAGTCCCGGAAGCGCGTCGTGCGTTGCGCTCACGCGGGACTCGCGCCTCGCACCCGCGCGCGCTCATCGGCGGCCAACTGCTCACCCGTGATCTCGGCTTCGACCCGCTCCTTCCAGCCAAAGGCCAGCAAAGTGAGCAACGCGCAGGCGAGCCCGAGCACAGCCATCCACCAGATATGCCAAACGAGCGCAAAGCCGGTCACGACGGCGAAGAACGCGGTCACGAATCCGTTGGGGCTGTTGCGTGGCACCTCGATCGACTCGTAATGCTCCGGCTTATGTCCGGGTCCGCTCTGCTTTACGGCCCAGAACGCGTCGAGCGAACTCACCTGCGGCAATACGGCGAAGTTATACGGGGGCGGCGGCGAGGCGGTGGACCATTCCAAGGTTCGGCCGTTCCAGGGATCGCCGCTGAGATCGGCGCGGCGCGCGCGGGAACGGATGCTGACCACGAGTTGCGCGAGGGTTGCCAAGATGCCGCAGAGAATGACCAGCGCCCCTAATTCCGCCACGATCAGGTACGGCTGCCAGGTGACATCGGCGTAGTGCTGCATGCGCCGGGTCATGCCGAGAAGACCCAGCATGTACAACGGCACGAACGCAAGATAAAAGCCGATCAGCCAGCACCAAAAGCTGACGACGCCGAGGCGCCGGTCGAGCGTGAAGCCGAAGGCCTTTGGAAACCAGTAGTTGTAGCCCGCCATCGCGCCGAAAAACACCCCGCCGATGATCACATTGTGAAAGTGCGCGACCAGAAACAGACTGTTGTGCAGCACGAAGTCCGCCGGGGGCACCGCCAGCAGCACGCCGGTGAGTCCGCCGATGACGAAGGTCACCATGAACCCGAGGGACCACAGCACCGGCACCTCGAAGCGCACGCGGCCCCGGTACAGCGTGAACAGCCAGTTGAACACCTTCACCCCCGTCGGGATGGCGATGATCATGGACATGATGCCGAAGAACGCGTTCACATTCGCCCCCGCACCCATGGTGAAAAAATGATGCAACCAGACCATGAATGACAGCACGCAGATCGCCAAGGTCGCGAGCACCATGGAGCGATAGCCGAATAGCGCCTTCCCGGAAAAGGTCGCGATCACCTCGGAGAAAATCCCGAACGCCGGCAGAATGAGGATA
>Ga0209611_10012889_pt1 | contig 11634 bp, 10 predicted proteins | sample S1TSphgellanicum_3_FD_187693 | JGI IMG/M metagenome (GOLD analysis project Ga0209611, IMG submission 187693) | Host-associated microbial communities from peat moss isolated from Minnesota, USA - S1T2_Fc - Sphagnum magellanicum MG (SPAdes) (version 2) | ecosystem: Host-associated > Plants > Peat...
TACTCTATGGCTGGTCACAGAGCCTACATCCAAATGACTTTTCTCTCCCGGGACTCCCGAGTGAGAGTCCTGAAATCGCGCCAAATGGGACTTCTGTAACTTTGGCGCCCCATAACTTTGCAAGCAGACCTCAGATTGAGATGCAGTCTAAAACAAAGTTGTAGTTCTCATCGAGATCTTTTCAATGGTATGTCGCACACCCCCTACAACCAAGTAAATCGAGTTGATTACTGATTTTTTGTGGTCGGGAGTCAAACTAGCAATTTGATTCCCGACCCTTCTTTTGGCCATAACTTATGTTTCAAATGTCGAAATGAGCAATTCGAACCCATTTTAGACATATACGTTCCAAGAACTTTCCAATGATATAAAGAACGCTATAAACCATTGAGTTTTGATCCCTATAATCGCTCTCTGAAGTTTCAGCAGTCCACCGAGACTCCATCTCCCAAAGTGGGAGTTGTCTTGGGAGTGTGAGGGTACATTCCCTCATACTCCCTCATACTCCTTCACACTTTTTTACACTCTCGGGAATGTGTGATGTGATTCTTAGGCTTCTTCTTGCCTTGATTCCCGGGTTTCCTCTTGCCTTGACTCCCGGGCTTCCTTTTAGCCCGTAACTTTGCAACCCCTTTGCTTTGGTCGCGAGCCCAAAGCTAGGGTTGCAACATTAATAGTATTCACCAAACCTTTGTTTCACCTTTTGCACATACAATTATTCATGTTAACCATTATAACAATGAGGATGCATAGAAGGGAATGTATTTTGTATTGATGATGCACACTCTGAGTTTCAACCTTAAATGTAAAAAATGTAATGTACACAAATCTTACAATACATGTTGACAAGGTCCAATGCACCCATAAGTCTCTTTGTCATCTATGTATTGATGGTGTTATTTTGATTGTCATTTCATTCTTTCACATTGCTTTTCATTTTTTGCACATGTAATTTTGCATGTTAACCACTATGACAATGATCTAATGCATAGATGGTAAATTATTGTGTTTTGATGATACACATTTTGAGTTTCAACTAGTGTTAGATTAAATTGGTTTTGGTATTTGGGTTTTAATTTATTTTTTGTATTGTTCAAGTATTAATATTGAATATTTTTAAAGACTTTCATATTAGTTTGGTATTTGTTTTAAATTCAATGATGATTTTTTCCTAGTACATGGCAAGTATAAACTTAATATTGGTTTTGCTACAAGGTAAGTATATATTTCATATTGCCTTAGGTCCTATACTAATTAATATTGGTATAAAATTGGTATTATTTCAAGTCATACCTAGCTGATAGGTTTTTCAATTCCAAATTGATACCAATATCGTATACCCAATTTGTACCCTATATAATACAACATTGTTTCAATCTTCAGTGTCAAAAATGTAATACATAGACAAAACTTACAATACATGCTAGCAATAACCAATACATCCATAAGTCTTTTTATCACCTATGTGACCAATGGTATTCATATAGTTTTTCATGTTTTCCAATTAAACTCTACATGGTTAATTCTTTACAAATCTTACATGACCATTAGTATATTGTTTTTTAAAAATAAAAATAAAATAGCATCACAACTTCATCTTGAATTTTAATAATTAAAAAAAATCATAACTAAAGTTAATAATTTCCCAAAAAATTTCTAGCATATCCAATTAGTGCATAAACTAAACACTTCAATTCCACATCCATAACAACATTTACAAGAATTTATATAGTAATAACTAATAACACCCCTTTGCCATTGTGAATAAAAACATGGGGAGCCAATGAAAATGAATTACATGAAAGGTTAAAACCAAGATGAATGAAATTGCAAAAGAATCTCCATAGTAATAACACTTTTGGAATAAATGCTTAAAAAATGTTTGTTTTTGCATTATTAAAAATTCTATGAAGATCTTGCACAATTGTTTATGGGTCATGATTTTTTTATTGAACAAATATTTATAGCAATCATGAACCTAAATTATAATTTTTTTAGCCTTCATGTATATAATAGCATTTTTATTTTTTTCCCACAACAAAACAATGGCAAAAAAAGTAGTTGCAAAAAAAATGGATGAATGGAAACATAACAAGAAATTAAAATTTAACAAAAAAATTAGTAAAAAGTTGGTGATTGCAATTTAAAAAATGGCATGGGTAGCAACAAAAATTCTTAGCTCAAATAATCAACATGATATATAACTACTTTGAAGATGGGATTTTTCAACATTTTAGACATTTGAATCTATTTTCTTGCATCCATATTATCAAAAATTGTTCCATTTTTTAATTGGATTTTGGGCGGACTACTCTTTTTGTCTACTTTACCTTGTTGACACCCAATAGCTATAGATATTCAATTGTACACAATGGACAAAAAAATGTGTAAAATATTACAAATACAAAACAAATGTTCAAAAAATGTTTGTAAATTAATTAACATGCTTTCGTGAAATTTTTATGAAAAGTTTGCATAATAATTTTTATATGTACTATATATATATATATAACAAAAAAATCATACAAAATTAATATAGCAAAATGAAATTGGTAAGATGAACAAAACCTCATTTGTTGTTTGTCTTTACACCAATAAAACAAAAACCAGTATGTTTCCAAACTTGTCACATAAACCCTCAATACTAGAACACAAAAATACTTTGTATATTCTTTGTTTCAAAACTCTTGTTGCATCATTCTTGCATTAAAAATGTTTTTTCTTAAAAACCACCAAATACATCAATTTCACATGTTTTCTTTAGTGTAAAAAAAAATTCTTTTTTGTTATTCTTGTGTAAGAAAAGAAATGTGTGTGAACAAAAATTCACATTGAAACTGATACATGCATGCAAACTATGAAGTTGAATGATGAAAAAAAAACCTAAGTTTAAATCCAAACACAAAAACCAAGATAAAACCAAAAGAAGTTGAAAACAAGTATAGAAAGTGTGAAACAAAAGTGCAAACAAAAGTATAGACAAATTTTTATTGAAAAAGTAGACAAAAAATTTAACAAAACAAGGTTATGGAATAAGATTGTTTTTCATATTAGTGTTAAATAAGGTGAATGCAAGGTATGGTGGCTCACTTTTAAAGTCACAATAACAATTTTTGCAAGGTGTTTTGTGTTTAAATGCTTATAATGAATAATTTAATTTTAAATACATTAAATGATAATTCATTTAAACAAAAAACTTGATTATGAAAACATTTGCGCAATTGTTTTGAAAATAATGCATTCATTTTCAATAGAAGACTTTTGAAATTACAAATATGGATTAACAAGTTGATTGGATTATTAAAAATTTCAAGAATTCATATTGAATTCCACTCCAAATTGTTTATATTGACTAAACATGGTTTGAACAGTGAAATCATAAAGTTAAGTGTGAATTTTTTTTTGTTAAACCTTAACTAAATGGTAGTTATGAACTTTGAAGGGTTAGAATTTGACCTTGTTTTCAAACGTCCTTTTGAAATGATTTTTGTTTTTGTTTGTCAAATTTTTTGTGCGCAATGGGTACATAATTGAAATATCTAAATGGACCTTTTCTCTTATGGGTTTTCCTTTTACAAATTTTCAAAATGATTTCACCACACTAGTTAACAACATTTTTCACTATGGGTTTTGATTTAGTTTTAAAATATTTTTTAAGTGATTAAAATTTTAATATTCAAAGATTACATTAATGAAAATTTGAAATTTAAAATAATATCCATATGGATCATTTATAAAAAATTTCTTGTGACTTCTCTTGTCGCAACCCCACTTTGGCCAAGTGTGGGGGTGAAGCCCAACACTTGGAAAAGTTGGAGGTTGAGAGTCTTTCGGGACTCCCGAATGTTCAGAGCTCAACAGCAAGGGGAAAAACACCTTGCATTGGGGCGTTCTTAGTGTCATTGAAAAGGTCTTGAAACGTAGATATCGAAAATGCCCTCGCATTGGCTATTCGGACATCTGCAGCCCAAGTTATGGGCAAAAGAAGGGACGGGAGTCAAACTGACAATTTGACTCCCGATCACTAAAAGTCGGGAAATCGACCTCTTTCCGACGTCCGATTTGAGCATGCGACATGGCGTTGGAAAGATCTTGACGAGGGCTACAACTTTGGTTCAGAACTCGTCGCGATCCAACTCTGCATTCGGGAGTTATGGCAGTTCAAAGTTCCGGGAGTCCCGCTGGGACAATTTCGGGACTCCATTTCGGGAGTCCCGGGAATTTGTGCCATTCGGATGTAGCCTCTACGACCAGCCACAGAGAATACTATATGGGGGAAGGTGGTGACTTCCCCCGAATCCGGGCCGTGGTGAGTCTTGTGTGTCCAAGTGCCCGTGGCAAGTCCCAACACCCAAAGGGGTCCCGGAATGTGAACTAACCACGTGGGTGGTTTGTTTTGATGCAGATTGATGCTTGATTTACTAAACCTTCTTCTTAGTTTAATCCCGAGGCTCCCAACTCAACCCTCTACCCCTTTCTAGAGTTGGAAGCCGGGAGCGTGCTACCAAGTTTAACTTTCCGCAACTTGACTTTGTGAAACCCTCAAGTGGGTTCCACCCCCGTGACTTGGGAGCGCGTCATCTCTGAGTGTTGTATTTTTACCTAAATGAACCACTAGATAGTGTATACAACCAATATATTAAAGGTATCAAAGGGTCTTATATATTTATACCCCTTTGGGGACTTAGTTCAAGGAATCTTTCATGGAAATTTCCATATGTCCATTGACTGGGAGGCTTTTTAAAAGGTTTCCTAATTACATGTGAATTATGAGTTAACTAGGAGTTGATTAAGAATGAAATTAAAATTAAATATGAATTAATTGAAGATTAACCATGAGCGAATTAAAAGAACTTGGGAATGAATTAAGAATGAATTAAAAGTTAATTAAAAGTAAAAAAAAAGTTAACTAGAAATTATGGATGAACATTCATATGAAATGAATTCCATTCATTGTATGAAAATGATATTTGTGATATAAACCTAATTCCATCACCATTAAAAACCAACATTATGGACACATATTGAACAATTGTGAACATAAACATGTAACATCATGAACAAATAATAAAAATTATAAACAAATAATAAACATTGTGAGTAAAAACATTAACATTGTGAGCAAATAACAAAAAACATAAACATAAATGTACAACATTGTGAGTAATAACAAATTGAAAAACTCATGTGAAATAAACTACATGGTCAGCATGGACCATAAGAAAAAAATGTGAAACCCATTTATAATTAAATTATTATAATAAAACCATTACTTCATTAATTAACTACTAAATTTTTATTCACGCATGTTATGTGAATTTTGTTTGTTTGTTGTATATTTGTTTTTTTCCCATTTTCTTCATTGGCGTTAAATCTCCAATATTACAACCTGTCATTTTGGATAATGTCATTTCCAATTTAAACATGTCTATGAACACGAAATCAAAACATCCATATATATTTTGGTAAAACACTTTGACCATGCCATTAAAAAGGTAATTTTTTGTATATTTTGAATTTGTACAACAATTTTGCAAGTATGTTTGTGTATTCTTACGTGTACATGCCACTAATTGTGTGGGTATTCCTATAGTTATAATCATTGTCAAAGGCATTTTGATCAAACCCATGTTAACATAATGAATAAAGATGGTTATTTGTGGTTAAAAAATTTTGTAATCAAAGTTAAGTATGTACAATGGAGGCGATTTAAATTGGACAATTGAATTGTCCATCATCACAAATGTCACAATCCTTTCACCTTTTGATCCTTTTATCATGTTTTTAACATTAAAAAAAAATTATTAAAATTTATTGGATGACACATTTTATCACTTTTTCAATACCAATTTGTTTTTTCATTGTTATTAGTGTTGGAAATAAAATTGATTACAAGTTGAGGTTGTTGATGGTTAATGGGATTCTCATAAAAATATTCAAATTGTACATATATTAATCTATTATTCTTTTAGCAATTGGAATGAAGATTCAATTTGACTAATAGGAACCGTTTGCACTAAAGATTGAGTCTTTAAAAATATAATATTTCACAAAATATGTTCAAAATCATGATTTATAAATCATTTTTGATTAAGTTTTCTTATGAATAAAAAATAGGTTACATTATATTGTCATGTAAAAAGATGTATATTAATTTTTTTTTCAAAAAACTTATTTTCAAATCATTTTAAGTCTTTTAAAAATTTACATATATATATATTTGGGGTATTACATATTCAATAAATTCATTTCAAATTTTATCAAATGTTTCCACAATACATAAAAAAATTGTTATATAAGTTCATCCAAAACATTAAACATCAACTTAAGTAACAATTACAATTTAAATTGTGATTATGTTTCAAAGTAGTTCATTTAAACTAAATTTGACCCATTACTTTGATATTTTTTCATATATTTTCACACGTTTGCATTTTTGCTAAAGTTGAATTTTCCTTCCCATTCCAAGTTGTTTTTTTTTCAAAACTTGGACAAGTAGTTTCTTACAAGGTCACTAACAATCCACTTCAAAAACATTTTTGGTAAAAAGGGTGATGCTTGACTTCTACCTACTAATGTTTATTTATTGCCCCTAGTTTCTCTTCTTTCATGTATAAAAAGTTAAAAAAAGGTCTTTTAACACTCATGCGAAACATCACATAAATGGTCACATCGTCGCATGCAAGGTAATATAATGTATTAATTTGTTTATTATTATCAATAAATTTGATACATATTAAATTTGATTTCCATGATGCTACATTTCTTCACATTATTTTTCATTGTAGATCCATGGCTATATGATGGTCACAAATCCATCTTCCTTACTTTTACAAACAAGTTTATGCCAAATGTTGGTTTGATGATATCTATTATCAAACCCAAAGATGTTTTGCACTTTTGCAACCTCTACAAAGTTGCTAGACCAATGCTCTTTTCTTGTTCATATTAACACAACAATTGAGGTGTATGATGCTACTCCATGACCTTCCCATGTGGAAAGGTCCCTAGTTACAACCTTTGCTCAAGTTGCCAAGTACATGAATGATTTGCATATCCATGATTGAGAACTATCATTGACCGAAAAGTTGCAAAGTACTTTCCATTTGAGCCTTGTCCATGTATTCATTGGATCCACATAAAATTCTTGTGCAAAGAGCACACACAACAAACACCAACTTCGGAAAATGTAAAAGAAAATGCTCATCTCAAATGGTTGTAGAAATCAAACTCATAGTTGGAAACTTGAGAACCGTGGTTGTGAAGGATTGAACTTGCTCAATTTTGGGTTGATCAATGAACTTGCACTCCAAAAAAACTCCCTTGCAAAAAAATTGTTCCAAAACTTGCATGTGTTTCTTTTGCAAGATCACAATAAAATTGCTACAATATTTGAAAAAGCAAACACACAAAATAGCTTAAAAGAGCTTAGGTGATTTGATAGGAAGTATGAAACTCAAATGGAAGTGCAATATATAGATATTCAATTTTTACAATCTCGTAAGGAGGAATGTAGCTCCATTGACAACAACACATTGTGTTCAGATCACCACCTTCAACAGAAGCACTTTGATTGCCAACAGATATGAATCACATAGAAAAGAAAGGAACCGCAACCTTGTAATCACCCTACAACTTTCATCACCACCACCCAAGCAACCGCATCAAACAAACATATATATCTTTCATAAGAATCAAGAAATCTCCATTCTCACAATTAAGAAAAGGCAAAGCAAGGTTAACATCAAAGAAACATAGAACAAAAAAATGCAAAACACTAAGATTCCTGTGCATTTTGTGATGCAATTGAAAGAAAACTGCACAATTTGATTTGGCTATTTTTTTGTGTGTGTTTTTTACATCACAAAGTTCTTTCAGCTGCAGGCAAAAGTATTGATCCTCATCCTCTCAAAGAGTACTTTCTGCCAATTTTGAGCTACGAGAATGCAGTTGAGTAGGTGAAGAAGAGATCAGCAATTTCAATTAGGGTTAAAAGAACATTACTGGGTTACTGAGAAGAACCTTGCTCATTTCTGATATCTTTAGCAGGAGGAGGAGGAGGAGGATTTGTGTGACCAAGTGTGCAGAAAGGATTGTGATCTCCTCGTTCACAATTGAGGAAGTTGTTGTCTATCCCCCCCCCAGAGTCATGCTTGGTTTTGTCAAAAGCAAAAAAAGGAGCAGCAATGGGCACCTCTTTCTTTTTCAGTATAACATGCATGCATGAAAATGAAATGATGGCATACCAAAGTGGTGGTTGACAAGCAAAAGTAAAACTTCTGCAAGGATGGTACAGAAGATCTCAGCCCCATTCACAGCTGCGGACACAAGAAGATTCGCTGCCTGATCTGCAAGCACAGTAGAGATTTCTGCCCCATTGGAGGTTGCAGACACAAGAAGATATGCTGCCTGATCCACAAGCACAGTAGTGTTTTCGGCCCCATTGGAGGTTGCAGACACAAGATCTGCTACTTGAAGCAAGTGGCCCTCCTTGATGCAAGAAGAAAAGCTCGCTTGGAAGGCCCCCTCGCTTGATGCAGCAACTCTTGTGTTCACAAACTGGATGCATTCTCAGTAGACTGCTGGTTCCACAATTACTTGGCTTCGACAAGATGGGTCTGAAAGAGAGAGAAGAGGAGTCTGAGAGAGAGAGAGAGAGAGAGAGAGAGAGAGAGTCTGAATCTGTGTGTTTGAAGATGTTATACCCTTTCCCATGCGCTTCGTCGATGTTTTCCTTCAGATTTGAAAGAGACACTTGGCGGGGGCCACAGCACTGAACACATCGGGACACGAGCTCCTTCTGACGATGATGATTGCTGCTGCTGGCTGGCTGGCAGCAGCAGCCAGGCGTGGGTGAGATGTTCGGTAACCAGGACGAGAATTCCTACAGTGGGTTCTCGCTGGAACTCGTATCACATCCCTGCACATGTCACGAATTGGGAGGAGGAGGAGCTTCGATCGAAATCACCTATTTCCCTTTTTTTTTCTCTTCCCCCACCCCCCCATAGGGACCCCTGCTGCTGCTGCTGCCGCAGATCCCGTGGAATCAGCTCCGTCTTGGACGCATCTGATCTTTCGTCTCCTCCTCCTCCTCCCACCTACCAGATGCCTGCTGCTGGTTGCAAAGAATATGAGCTGATCCCCTTTTGTCTTGCCGCTGATGCAACAAAGCTGTTGCTGATCTCGTCGTGCATGGTATGTAAATTCTTCTTCTTCGTGCGCTCATTGGGTATACACTCACCACCACCACCACTACGTGGAGATCCTCTCTCTCTTTCTCGTACTTTCTTCTTTCCTCGTCACATTTTGTGCAATGGATTCTGAACGTGGCATGGTCACACTCAAGCAATCCAATTGTGTTCGTATCTCGCATGTGCGCGCTTGCAGTACCCATCGCACAATTGTGGAAGAAGAAGACGACCCCTGCCTGCGCGTCCCCACCCATTTTTCGTCTCTTCTGTTGCCGTGTTTTGTTTGTTTGTGCGAGTTTTGTGGAATTAGGGTTTATCGCAGCAGCAGCTTCTGCTTGTGATTTCAGCAAGAGCGCGCGCGCGCGCGCGGGGTGTGTCTGTTGTGTGTGTAAGCAGGTGCAGGAGCAGGAGCAGGAGATTGGGTTTGGTGAGCAGCAAACAGACGAGCTTGTGGAACATGGTAGTTGCGGAATTTTCGTGATGCGAAGCTTGAGAATTGAAGATCATGGAACCCGATGCAGGAATGGCAGAAGAATCTGAAGAAGAGCAGCAGCAGCAGCAGGAGCAACAGCAGCAGGCTATGCAAGGACAAGAGCCAGAACAAGAGCAAGCGCAAGCGCAAGCACAAGGACTACAATCTCCGTCTTCATCTCCACCACCACCGGTAGCAGCAGCAGCAGCAGCAGGAGTCTCTTCTTCACAAGCACATCAGCAACATCATCAAAATCAACAGCCACAACAGCAACATCATCATCAGCAGTTGCTGCAAGGAGGAGGAGGAGGAGGAGGAGGAGGAGGAGGAGGAGCAACAGCAGGGCCACGGCCTGCGCCGGCATACAGAGTGGTGAACACAATCTGCGAGAAGAGAGAAGATGGGCCAGGACCCCGATGCGGCCACACTTTGACGGCAGTGGCAGCAGTGGGGGAGGAAGGAAGTCCAGGCTATGTTGGGCCGCGTCTCATTCTCTTTGGTGGCGCTACTGCACTGGAAGGCAACACGGGTCCTGCGAGTCCTCAAGGAACACCTGGTGGAGCAGGAATCAGTATGTGCACACACACAAACACACACATACCCATCTCTGATTTTGTGCTCAGTTTTTCTTGCACCTCTTGTGGGATTCTTGCACCAGTCTTTGGGATCTAGATCAGGATCCGTTGTGCCTTGTTTGCATACAGAATTGTTGGGGAGGGTTTTGTGCAACAAACTACATATTAGTAGTTGCTGCTGTTGCTGTGGATTTTGATGATGGTTGAACAGATTTTGAACTTCCAGAGATTTCTTGTTTGATCAACATGTTTTTTCTACTGTTGTTTGTGGTTTTGGGTGTTTACAGGATTAGCGGGAGCTACTGCTGATGTGCACTGCTTTGACATCAACAGCAACAGATGGTCAAGGTCAGTTTCTCTTTTCAGCTTTGTTTGAAAGCAATTTGGGGATGCTACTGTCGTCAGAAGCAGTTGAAACTCTGAATGTATCACATCCCCTTCCATGCTTTCTCAGGCAGACAAATCTCTCTGAATGCATGCATCACATCCCCTTCCATCCTTTCTCAGGCAGACACATCTCTCTGAGTTTATGCATCACATCCCCTTCCATCCTTTCTCAGGCAGACAAAGCTCTCTGAGTGCATGAAATCCCATCCATCTCTTCACAGACAGACGATAGCTCTGAATGTGTCAAATCCCCAAGTCTCTCTGAAATGCATCAAATCCCCTTCAATCTTTTCTCAGGCACAACAGAACAGAACTCTCTGAAATGCATCAAATCCCTCTTCATCTTTTTGCAGGTAGACAAAGCTCTGAATGCATCAGATCCCCTTCATCTTTTCTTAGGGTGGAGAGAGAGAAACCCACCTCTCTTAAATTGCAAATCCTCTTCATATTTCTCAGGCATCAGTTGTGTCGTGTTCTTCCACCTTGAATTTCTTCAGGGATTTCTAGGGTTCCTTGTAGATTTAATTTATGAGGGTGCATGGTCCTCTTCTTTGGCAGAAAGGGAAATTGGATTTACATATCGGATGTTCTTCAAATTTTTGCAATTCAGTCTTTTGCAACTTGATATGGCATACCTACTGTGTGCTTGCTGGGTTTAGAATCAGGGTTTTTGGGATGCAGTCCTGTTACTCCTGAGCTTTTACCTTGGATCAAAGACTCTGCCGTTTTTGTTTGCTGCTTGTCTGTTTTGGGGGATCTGATAAGCGATGTGCACCTTCTTTGCATGCAGGTTGGTTCCTGTTGGAGATCCACCATCTCCATGTGCTGCTCATGCGGCCACAGCTGTGGGTACCATGATAGTAGTTCAGGTAAGATAGAAAGAAATGAACAACAGTGTGAAAGTATGAATGAAAAGTTTTGAGCAAGTGTTCAAGGAGATCCAATTTGCAACTCTACCTCCTGTAGACAAACACAGTTCAATTAATAACCTAGTTTTTGACTGATCAGT
>Ga0209611_10012890_pt1 | contig 11634 bp, 12 predicted proteins | sample S1TSphgellanicum_3_FD_187693 | JGI IMG/M metagenome (GOLD analysis project Ga0209611, IMG submission 187693) | Host-associated microbial communities from peat moss isolated from Minnesota, USA - S1T2_Fc - Sphagnum magellanicum MG (SPAdes) (version 2) | ecosystem: Host-associated > Plants > Peat...
AAATTGCTTGGATATGGTTCTGCTATTCATGTGCACTTCTTACAACATGGCTGTGCTGCAAGTCTGCAACATTGTGTGGACACTCAATGGATCTTATGAAAATGGAACTCATATTGAACCATCCATATTCTCACTCAGTTATTCAGGTGACAGAATTGCAGAATTCATTGATCAGATATGTCAACTACAAGCCTCCTACATCCTAGTCCTGAACCCCAAGTGAAATTGCACCTAAAGGCACCTTAAGCTTGACTGCTTGAGTAATACAGAAGGCTTGAGCAACACACCCTGTTTGCAAGAAATCACTGATCTGGAGATTTTCCACTTACAACTAGCAAAATTGGCTGCTCATGTACAATGGACTATCTTACTCTCCATGCTTAGTTCTCTCAAAATGGCACAACTGCCGGAGCTTGGTGGGCACATACCAAATTCTCAGCCTTTCATTTCTATTAAATAGACCTTCAATATCCCAGCCATTGGCCCTTGCCAGACTGACAAGAGGCCAGTAGCAGGCCTGACGCCAGGCACCAACATTCTCACCCCGTTCCTTGTACACTTTACGAATGGCATTTGATTGCTCTGTGTCCAGACAATGGAGAGCATAGCAATGGACATAATGCCTCATCTTTGGTTTGTTGATATATCCTGCCCCTGCATGCTTGGCATGCCGAAATACTTGATTGGTCACCTGCAATAGAGACACGTGCATGTCTTTCTATTTGTTTTGTGGCAGAGACCTCAGGAAAGTCAACTATGAGAGGACATTTGTAACAGGACAGACATGGAAGGAACTTAAGACCACTGATACCTAGAATCCAATAAAATGGGCTCTCAAGGGCCTGCAGAACCCACATTAATGCCACTTGAGTTTAAATCATCTGTACATCAGTGCACATGCATCCTTAAGCAGCATGAAGACAAAAAAATTGCTCATACCTTTATAGGGCACTTCTCACCCTTCTCCTTGGAAATCTGTTGACATTCCACCAGAAATTTGCCACACTGCTCATAAAGATCAAACAAGTAGTCAAGCCCATTCTTTTTACCCCTGACTATGTCTCCTGGCTCTGACACAATGAAAGGATGCTCTCTAGGCCGATCTTCTCCATCCTCTCCTAGCTCTTTAAGTTGTCGCTGCTTCTGCCTTTTCTTTCCAACTACAAACATGGGTCCCTGAGTTAGATTCAACCATGCATCACTTTTTCTCATGCATTGTCCCATTACCAAGGCAGAGGGCTGTTGTATGCAGAGAATTAGGTGGGCCTGGAAGGTTAAGTAGAATGAAGTGCAGGAAATTGAGAAATGCAAGATGAAGAGAGGATGTACCTTTTTGGTGTTGACTGCTGTCACTGCTAGGGTCATCATCAGGGAGATCTAGCAGTCCCACAGTTCCAAGAGAATTGTGTCCTTGAGTATGAAGAAGAGAGGGCTCTTTCAGATTCAAATTGACAGGACCAACTTGTCCTAGTGACTCAGGTGGAAGAAGCATGTTGTTGTTCATTCTTATGTCATTTATCCTTGCCACTGTGATCACCAATCAGAGCAACAAAATCTGCATTGAGTCTGATCTCCTTGTAGATGAACATGACAAAGACAGCAGCATGTTTGCAAGTCACATGCACTGCAACTGATTCCTGACCACATGAACTAAAAAGCACAGAACTTGCAAAAAATGCTCAAATCCGACCATCCCCTTGGAGTCCTGTACATTCCATACAAAATTAGACCAAGCTGTATGTATAATGCCGGTACATTTTGTGCACAACTTTTGCAAAGGCAGCAGTTTTCTTGCAGTCACATTCTGAATATCACTATTGCTTCATTCTCAGCCCATTGCTTAAATATCAGGAGTTGTGAAGAAATCAAAGCCCACCTTCTTTTGATGCAGCCAAGGATCTTCCTTCAAGTCTTCTTTTCTTCTCTGATTTTGAGCCAAAGGACATGATTCTCTGCCTCTCAGCTTCATCCTCGATTGCCTTTTTCTCCGCTCGAATTGCTGCCTTAACCCCATATCGCTCTCCAAATAGAAGCTCAATATGAAAATTCTCGACCATGGTTTGGATTACCTCATCCAGCTCTTGCTCAGTCATTCGAATCAATGTATTAACTGTAAACCCCAGATCACTCATCTTGGCAAGGGTGTGGTGCCGCACGCCATAGTTCTCAAAGAGTTCCTCCAGTGTTTTCCCCTCCCGGCGAGGCATGCCTGTGAAGAACTCATACGCGAGAGGATTATCTTTGTGTGCCATTGTGTCCATGATGACAATAGGGGAAGGACAAATCAACACTGAAGACTACAGAACAATTTGAGCATCTTTTAACTGCGCCTGAAAGCAAAGTGCTCAAATTGTTTCTTCACCGCAATCACTCTTTCAATTTGGTGCAATAGCTAGTGTCACTGCCTCAAACCAACCTGGTAGGCTCCTCTTCCATCCTGACGGTCCTGAAATGGCATCTAGCAAAAGCTGAAAGGAAAACCACCTCCTCAGTCATATTATCCCTGTTTGAAACCACAATGCAAGTCACAAGATGCTTCCTTCCCTCAAGTCCTTCCCGTCCTCCTCCTACTTTCCGTCTCGGTTTTCCCTATTCGTCTCCCCAGACGCAATGGATTCTCCCTCCAATGTATTACAATCTCTACCTTCGCGAGCAATCCGGTGCAAACTTCTTTCCCACACACGATCGCAAACAACGAAATGGTCTCTCCCCTGACCCGACAAATGGCTCATTCGGCGAGATTTTTTGGGCGGTCAAAAAAAACACCCGAGGGAGTAGTATGAGGAGGACCGACATGCGAGAGACAACGCAAGGACGATACAAGATACGTCGCAGGTTGACGCTAGAGAAGCTCCAGTGTCACCATCGCCATCGCTGCCTCCTTTGCTGCGGTGGATGCGAGCGACCGCTGGACCAAATAAAAACCCTAATGTGAGCGACCGCTGGAACAAATCAAAAAGCCCGGTGGTTATCCCACGGTCTGGTTACACGCTGCTCGACAGGGCGCATGGATGGATGAAAAATTTCCCCGAATTCTCTTCGTTGCTTAATTGAACACGTTTGTTCTTTTAAACTTCTTTGGTTTGTATTTGTTCCAAATTTCAATCCCTTGATATCACTGTTGGTCTAGTAAAGGCATGCGCTTGATATCAACTATCATCCAATGTTCATCCAATATTCGCAGGATTAAAGTCTCAAATGTTAAATCCAAGGTTTTAGATTTTGGCAATTAGGACCCAACCTAGTAATAAGTATCATTTTGTTGAAATTGGCACAAGAATTGGAGTCTTTGGACCATGGAATTAGTCTTTTGCTAAAATTGAAATTGAAACTTTGAAAATAATGAAATGAAAAATATAGAAAAAAATAATATTCAAAGTATTGTTCTAGTTGAATGAAATTATTTTTGAAAGTAAGATGAAGTTTTCTGAGATTGAAAAACTCTTTATAAACAACATGCCTTTCTTTGCATAGATAACAATTGCAACACTTGCAAAAACTTCTTGCATACATGTGGTTTCCAATTTGCATCATCTTATAAATATAAAAATATTGTGAGAATCACACATTTATTATTTTCAAATTTGTCATACTTGGTAATCAAACCCTGGTGAAGTTTACATAAATGGTACCATAGATTGTTGTTCAATATATAATGTCATTTATAAATAATTCAAGCACTAATTTTTGAGTCGTAGATATTTATTATATAAAATATATTAAACAATTACTTGATGGAAGTTGTTGGTAAATGAACTTCACATTAATCATGAAAATGTGTTGCTAATGATATTGAATCTAATTATATCATGTACATATTTCAAACATAAGATATAGTAATATATGTTTTCAAAAAATCACATTTGTAAAAAGAAATTCAAATTAACACGCATCAAATATATGATTGATTTCATTGACTCAATGAAGTTGGATGTTTGGAAAGAAATGTGTTCGGACACATATTCCAACCGTTAAAAAAAACATTACTTGTAACCTAGTCATACCTAGATGCATTTAATGGAGGTTTGAAACAAGTTTTGGGCTTCATTGTACTTAATGAGTTGCCAATTGACATATTGATCATTCCATGGAGAATGTTTTCAAATTGACCTCCTTGTGCATCAAGGTTTTTTGCCCATTTGGAAAATTCATGAAATCTAACTTCATTTTTTCATGTTGAAGCATTCCTTTCCATTCACAAATTCAATCAATAACATTCCAAAATTATACACATAAAACTTTGTTAACATTTGATGCAAATTTTGGATCTCAAAAGCCATGTGTGATAACCTAGGAAAAGCAAAAATATCTAGAGTTGATTTTGAAATATAATGTAATCATTAGATAATACATATGGTCATGCATTTAATATACATGTTACAATCCACAAACCCCACCTTGAAAAAGTTATAATACCTATATATAAGAAGCTACAATTTAATTTTGAAATAACTTGTTTTTAATTTGCATTATTATGTATGTATATACATATAGATATATAAGATCAAAGCTAGGTATATTGAAACATGATTACTTATTCAATGTGAAGTTCACAAATTATAATATGAAATAAATATATGAACCAATGTAGGATACATGATAAAGTATACTTCACATCATTCCCCATTAAAAAACCTTGGCCAACCAAAAATCTACCAATTTTGTGATATAGTCAATGTTTTAAAAAATCTTTTGCAAATTGATACCAAGATGGAGAATGATTGGATTATATTGATACAAATGTGCTAGTTCTTCAACAAATCTCAAAATTGTGCATTTTTTTTGTTTCAATTCTCAAAATGTTTTGGTTTGTCGTTGAAGATTCATTTATTGAGGTAGAAGTTTGACATGCATTCATAAACCAACAAGTATTTTGAACTTGTAATGCAATGGCTTAAAAGTTGAATCATACATATGTATTAAATTGACCCCATAATGTGTGGCATTGACATGAAATATTGTTTTGCACCTTCATTGTGGAAACTGTTTCATTTTAGAAATTTAATTACTATCTTGTTGCCTTCCAAATTCTCTTTCCCTCAAAGGTTTTTGAAATTTGTTTTTGACCATGAGTTCATCATATATGAAAAAAATATAACTTGAATTGCATTGCAATTCATTATAGTAAACCTTTTTATAATCACCCCATTTTAGTCACATTCTTGTTTGTGTCACGCAATTTTTGATAACCATCCATTTTAGTAAGAAACACCATCCTTTAGAATTACTGTCACACTCGTTAATAGCACAAAATATTTGCAAAGTTTTTTTGTAAATGTGATTATAATGGGGAAATCTAAGGTAAATACTAGGGTTTTGTAATTGTAGTTTGGCCATGTTGGTGTTGCTTTGTGTTCAAGTTGTGCAAACTAATAGCAATGAATCTAGTTGAAGAAGAAAAAAAAAACAACTTTCTGATGTTTTCAAGCAAAAGATATGAGAACTTGCGAACAAAGCAGAAAATTTTAATTAAAAAAATCTAATTGACAAAATACACAAGCTAATAAATAGTGAAGGAGCTCAAACTCAATGTAAATTGTCACATAAAAAAAGTAAAAACCATAACTTTCTTCAAGTCTAATATGCATAGGAGAATTTAGAATAACCCATGACGGAAATTTAATCAACTAGCACCTTCATTCTAGCATAAAAGGGCTATTTTGTAAAAACATTTGCTTATAGTCACAATCTTGTAAGGGTTTATATGAAATGTGACTATACACATTTAAATCACAATTTGTTAGTGTCACAAAAAAAAAGTGGTCACCAAAGGCATGATTATAAAAGGAGTTTATTGTATATTATTATAGTACACCATCCATTTAAACCATTTTCAAATTGGCAATACAAAATAGTCATTTGGTTGAAGAAAATCAACCTTATCCAAGGCATGGACAATGTTTCAACTCCATGTAACTTTGATACCTTTTGTACACACCAATTCTTTATTTCAAAACTTAAAATGTGAGGTAAAAAAAAAGAAGATGCTTCAAGAGATCAATGTTAATCCAATGGACAATTTCCCTAAGGTCATTTTTTGGATTAGCACTAATCTTATCAACAAACACTTTAGACCAACCACATGTGCATCTAGTAACAATTGTTGGTTTCCATTTATGCCACTATCAATAATCTTTATTGAGATAAGCACAAATTTGATACCCACTAATGAACCCTGATATATGCATACAATTGTAACATAATGATACATTGTTTAATTTGAGAGCTTTAAGCTACAATCATGTTTAATGTCAAGTTGAATATGTTAAAAGAAACAATTTCTTTTTTAATATTCAAATCAATAATGTTAGTTAACATCAAATCCAAAATGACACACAATTGCATGTTAAGATGATGTTAAATGGATGTTAGCTTAAGATCAGGTTCTCAAAAAGATACATTTTGAAATAAAAATACAATGTGAAGTAGTAGCCCATAAAAGGGGGCTTTAGTTCAATGTTAAGTTAACTCACTTTTACGTTAGTGCTAACATAGGTCATTTTGTTTTTGCATGATGCATATAACATTGAATTATTTGGTCCTTTCTATTGGCTTTACATAACATTTATTGAAAAGTTTAAAATCTATGGTTAAATTTAATGTTAACTAGCACATACAGTTAACACCACTTACCAACTAGGACTCAAATTATGAATAATGCTATCTAACAATTATAAATGCAAATGCACCTCAAAATCACAAAATTGAACATTGACTTATCATGGACTTAACACTAGATATGAATCATACTTTATTTGAAGATGTTCACACATGATATTAATTAGTAAATAACATTGCATTATTTTCGTTTAAGTTTGCAATCTACTCCACACATACAAAGATAATCTTTCCCCTTTCTGTTCCAAAAGAAAGTAGCATTTTGAGGAAAAGAAAAACAAGGATGTATGATAAACATTAAGTACATTTGTCATTTTTTGAGACCTTAATTAACATTGATGTTCAACTATATCTACTTTTTTCAAAGACTTAATGTTAATTAACATTGACCAATGACACCATCTTAACATTAACGCCATATCATGTCACCCAAACCCTAATGTTAGTTTAGGTATGGCCTGGTAGTTAATTATCCCATCCTTCAACACCAGCCTAACATTAGAGTTAACACCAATTGTGACCATACTAGGGGCTAAGACCAGTCCTGATTGCCACTTTAGCCCTCTCCAAGTCCTCCAAGATTCCTTAAATGACACTATTAAGGAAAAGTTTTATTTTCCATGCATTCTCAAGGTGAATGCATTATTTGATTCCAGAACATCAGCCTTGCCCAAATCCTCCAAGGTTCCTTGATAGTTGTTTATTGACTTCATATTCTCAGGTCCAATATCTCAAACACTCAAGTGAACGGAAATCAAGGAATACCTTATTCAAAACTTGATGATGAACAGGCAGGAGGAAGGTGTTTTGCAAAAAGCTGCTTGCAATTGCAGAACAAAACCTTGGATCACAAATGAACAGAGACTTCATGTAAAATAGCCAGCATTTCACAATGGAAAGAGATGGATGAAATGCTTCAGATATGTCCTTGAGACATCAATGAAACTACTACCTAGTCTATGTCAGCATTCAAATGGTCACTTTTAGCAACTCCCAAGGTTCTGAGCAGAGTCCAGAGCTCTCATAAGGACAGAATTGGCACCAGATTAGATGTTATAAGTGGTTGCATAGCAAACGCTTGTCCTCAACAATTTTATCAGACTCATGTTCCTGTGTGCTGGACAGGCAAGGAAGGGGAGGAAGGTCACAAAATACAGGTTCCATGGAAACCTCCAGTGGTGGTGGTGAGTCCAGGACAAAATCTGGTAGTATTGACAGTGTTTCCTTCATCAAACTGCGAACATCCTACATATAAACCCAACCCATGACACACTGAGTTCCAATAAGCATATTGAACATAGACACATGAGGTATATTCAAAACCTCTAAACAACTACTGAGCATTGTCAACTTCAACAATAAAGCTTGATTTCTAAGTCAGTATCACCATAATGATTTCCTTCAAAGATCCAGCTAACAGAAAGCCACAACCTCAGAATGTCGTAAAGACTCATCTACAGCACGTCTCCATTGTCCTGCACCTGCCTCTGCATGAAACAAATGTAGCAATGGCTACTCCAACCCCACAGCCAACCCACTCTCCCAGGTTAGAACCATCTCTCCTCTCCTGTCAACATACCAAAAACCCCATTTATGGCACAAATGGTCTAGACATCATCTCAGCATTCTCAATAGTTTCCTTTCCCAAATCTAGCAGTTCATAGAAGTACATCAAACCTTCAAAACAGTTTTCTATTTTGACAACTTCATAAAGGTGTAGTTTTAAAACCTTTACAAGGTGCCTTATGCTAGGCTTTTTAAACCCATGTTTATGAAGGTTGGCATCTGCATACTCCACATATTGCTCTAAAACCTTGAATCAATGTTAAACATGAATAAAAGTCAGTCCCCAACACAATTTTTTCACTCCACTTTGGCATGCACATCTTTGAAATATCCAAACAGAGAGAAAATTGTATATAAGAAATCGGGCAAGATCAACACGTTTCTAACAAGGTTAAGAAGCCATCATCACGCTTTTGATGGAAAGTGATCTTACTAGAAGATGAGAATTAAGCTGTATCTCACATTCTTCCTTCTCCTTTCTCTCTGATATTGACTACAATTGAAGTGGCTTGCATACACACCTGTCGTCGTGTTAATCCTTGCCTTGCCTCACCGTACACAACATTGTCAACATTCCCTAGTATTGCCCATGGACTGCACTCCAGCAGCAAAAGGACTTGGCAGAATTAATCCAGGTTTTAGGAATGCATACTTGCCTCATTCAGGGAAACCTGATTTTAGTCCTCATGATGTCGAACAACATAAGAGAGGGAGAAACACACACACACTGTTTCTGAATATTTTATGGCCTTGGAAGGATTGAGTTGAAGTGGCTGTCTTTGGCCATTGACAGCTTACCTGTTGTATGCAGCACGCCCAAGCATAACCCCATGTGCGCCCTTCTTTAACCCTTCACACACCTGTCATTTGCATCCGCTCATTGTCAAGAGACAAAAATCCCTTAGAAGTGTTTTAGTAGGCAAAGTTTATTCATGCTTTTGTAGTTCATGTTATAAGAGAGACCTTATGGTAATCCATGGGTCTCACAGACAACATATAATCCCTCACAGTGCCTCACGGATTTTCCTTCCTAAAACTTGAATTGATTATCACTCACACTCTTTATGACCATCCAGAGCTTCAAGTTCTGGATGGAGGAAAAGAACTGATAATCACAACAGATATTGCACTCTAGGTAAACTCTAGAATTTGCAATTTTCAAGCAGTAACCAGGCCAACATATGGCATTATCTGACATTGGGTATGGATTAAATTTTTTTGAATTCTTTTGTAGCAGATACAAAAGCAATCATCCAAAGAAAAATGTTTTCAGTGGAACTACTTTGTAAAAGAGATGAAGGAATAGGCATACCTGATGAATGTTGTCAATACCACCATTTAAAGTGAACTTCAAATGTGGGAAGTCATTGATCAGAGCATATACAAACTCATACCTATCACACAATTTAGGTACCATGATGTCTCAGGCTCAATAGGAAGTAAAGTTCTTTGTTCCAATCAAGTTCTCACAATCCAGCCCTTTATTTGTCAAAGTCATGGCCCTTATTGGGCTCATAACAATCAGAAAACCAAGTCACAATCAAAAAAAGCACAAGACTCAAGCCAAATCCAAATTAGAAGGAAGCTGAAGCCTGCAAAGAAGAGGAGTCTCCAGTAAGCACTTCACAAACCATACCCATCTCACATCTCAATGGAACAATTAAAGCAGATGGCTTACTTGAGAGGGGGAATGGTGCGGTTTGCTGCAGGGCTCAGACCTTTCAATATTGCTTTACGTGAATGTATTATGAAGTGTTCTGTTGGTGACATCGAAGCCACAGTTGCAACAAAATTGTCTGGAAACAAGCCACTCTCAGATTCTTGTATTGACCAAAAACTTCAAGGATGTATGCAAGGACAATGAAATTTCTTGGCTGATGTTTATATTATCCTAGAGTTGGCCAGGCTACAAGATCCTACTTGTTGGCTGCACAATGTAGTCCCACCAATTTCAAGCTTTAATATCATTATATCAATATGCTCCAAACCAAGCCAAAGTTGACAATATTCAGAAAACACACATTCCATGTACAAGTGGTCATCTCTGCATCTGATTCTGAACAAAAAGAAGACAATAACAACATCACTGGAGCACCAAGCCATATCCATGACACTTTTCGCCTAAGACACCAGTCCATTGAACTTGAGGTGCCTCACTTTCAAAGTTGCCTTTAGAAGTTTTGTTGTACTTACAGAGGAACTCATAAGTGTCAAAATGATCAACACCAATTCGGCACTTAACTGTCACAGGAATACCAGGGCAGCCTTCAGCAATGGCTGCCAAAGCTCGCCCAACCAACTGCCAACCATCTCATACACTTCAACCATCAATCCATAGGGCTCAAGAACAAGAATGAAGAATGTTCAAACAATTTCTCTTGCTAGCGTTGGAATGAAAGCTGTCCATAATGCATCAAACTGCCAATATCTTATTAGCCTATGCAAATGCAATCAAAAAGTGAGCAAAGTGTTAGAAAATAGTCCTCAAAGGTGAAAAAGTCCATGTAGCAAATGAGATACCTGAGGGTCAAGCATTAGACTAGCACCAAAACAACCATGGCCTGCAACTTTATCACTTGGGCAGCCACAACTGCAGACAGAAAAACAAGAGTTATAACAAAAAGGAAGCCCTCAAAAGAATTCAAGCATCATTAAGAGATCAAAATCATGCCCTTTCCTCAATTGGTCAAGAAAAGACTAAATGCTGTCATTGCAACTCAAATCTATGGTGGATTGGATGGATGGACATTAGTGGCATTTTCTAGAGCTCTCCCACATGAACATCAGCCCATGATTCTAACAGACTATATACATTTCTCATGAAAGAAAAATAAATGAAAAAATTCCTTTCCCATGTAGTTGCCAACACAGAAGAGTTTGAGGAATCTCACAGATAATTGAAAATTGGGAAAACTGCCTCACTTGATTCTAGTAGGCAAAGAGACAAAGACCAGAACTCATAACATGGAGGGGGAAAGAAAGCACACTTTAAGTTGATTTCATCATAACCATATGTTTTAGCAAGCTGTGCTGCCTTGGACAGCTTCTCAGGGCTACTACCACCTAGTTGAAGCACTATTGGATGCTGAAACTCTGGATATTCCAACATCCTGTCCTGCCCACATGCAAAACTGTCATTCATCAGATAGAAGAAAATAGTAAAACGAACTGCGTGGATCTGGTATAATCAAACTTTCAAACATTACTTGACAACTTGCTGCCAACAACCACCCAAACATTTGTTGAGCTTTCACTCACAAGGTTTTCCTGCTGGTGATTTATGGCATCTGCAACAATCATTTCTGTGTACAGCCAAGCCCGTCTAGAAATAAGGCGGGCAAGTGTGCGGTAATGGTTATCTGTCCAATCCATCATCGGTGCAACACTGCTCTGGACAACCCCACCCCCACCTTCATTGATCAATTCCCATAAAAATGCAAGTCCCCCCCC
>Ga0209611_10012893_pt1 | contig 11633 bp, 9 predicted proteins | sample S1TSphgellanicum_3_FD_187693 | JGI IMG/M metagenome (GOLD analysis project Ga0209611, IMG submission 187693) | Host-associated microbial communities from peat moss isolated from Minnesota, USA - S1T2_Fc - Sphagnum magellanicum MG (SPAdes) (version 2) | ecosystem: Host-associated > Plants > Peat...
GGGGATTGATTTGCATCGATCACTTCCATAAAATCAATTAGTTGCAATTTCAACTACAAAGCTTTAACAAAACTTTTGTAAAAGACATTTAAAAGAATAATTGAACACCAATTATTTTGGTTATCCTTCTCACTTGATTAAAACAAAAGGGTTATTAAACTTTCATTCACTCTATTGGGCAAACATCCCTCTTTGATTGCCGCCTCTATCATTTTCAAAAACTCTTCTTTAATCAGATCCCAAAAAAATGTGTAAAATTTAATCACAAACTTGTTCAAGCCTAGGGACTTGCCTTTGGCCATGGATCTAACAACCAGATAAACCTCCTTTAGTGAAATTGGCTTTGCTAAACATGAATTTATCACATTGCAAATAATTTATTAGGACTGATTTAGGTGCATTAGCCCTTAGTTTTTCTTATCTAAAGGGTAACTTCCCAACTTTGTATAATTTACAATAAAAGCTACAACACATCTTTTCCAATTGTTCTTTTTTAGTTACAACAACTTTGTTTGCGTCCTTAAAAATAGAAATCATTGTTTTACTAGGTTTTGTTTTAACTATTAAAAATAATTATTTGATTACTAGATTAGTACTAAAGGTATATGACTACTATACATAACTTAAATAAATATATTGAATGTACATCTAATGTGGGTATGTATTAACTTGAGCCATGATTTTTATGACACATATCCATTTGTACATTATTAGTTGCATGTTAGTTGAATAGATAATCATATGGCCGAAAGAATAGATAATACCAATTTTGTAGTTGCAAGCACAATTAATTTAGTTGTGAATGACATCTAATTGCATATAGTTCCATAATGATTGATTACCAATGACATGATTTCTACAAGTGTTTTGTGGGCTTTATAAAATCTTTATCTTGTAGTTATTCCTTAGGTTGACGTCAATAACCATTTTTTCATTTGCAAATGGTGTCACATTTTGTTCTAAAGCTTCTTCCAAGGCTTTTTACTATCATATTACTTCCTCTTAATTTCCTTGGAGACCAAACCATGAGTGCAACATCCTTAACAACTACTTGATATTCTTCTTTTGGCAAATTATCCTAGTTTAAATTTGTTTGAATGTGTAAGCTATCTACACCTTCATCTTGCTATCTAAATGGGATTTCTTTATGATCCTTAATCTCTTTACTCATCTTCTCAACTTGCAATAGAATTTTGATTTCTAAAATATAAGGAAAATGTTTGATTAATAGACCTTTCACATTTGTAAAAAAAATTTGATTTTTACTTTTTTATTTTTAATGTCTTTTGTTGTAACACTTGCCCTAAAATAAATGCCCTATAGCATATTTCACAAGGCCATTGTCTTCTTTTAGCTTTTGCAATTTGCTTTATGTTTGATTGTTTTTCCATCATTTCTATTTTGGTTTCACCTTTCATTCCCTGGGAACTCCATTCATTCCTTGCATATCTCATTTTCTCTCATTTTGTTTCATTTCTCATTCTTTCATTGTCTCATGGTCACAATTTTGCTTTGGAGCTTAAATGTATTCTCTAATTTTAAAACTTTGTTAGTTTGTTTTCTACAAGGTTCAAATGAATTTTCTTCGGTTTGTGATTACAAACCAATGATGATTTTTATCATGTTTTATTTTCTTTGGTTTGCAACTATAAGATCACAATAATTTATATTGACATGTTCAAATTTCTTCTTCACATATGCCAATGTTAAACACTTCCAAGTTTTCAATTTTGTTAGATGTTGTCAAAGTGCCTTTTTGTTCCAATGTGTGAAGGCTATTATTTGTTTTGTGTTGCTTAGAAATCATAACAATCTTTTTTTTCTCCATTTGTGCCATCATCAAAACATGGTTTTCTTATTCAATCCCAATTTGTTATTATCTTTTTCTTTGTTCATTTTTCAATTTTTCATATATATATATATCAAAAGTTTGTTATTTGTAGAAGTGTTTTACATTTTTCCCTTTATGTGTAGGTGCCTTTTGATAGTTTTTTGTTGTTTTGTGTTTTTTTCATCTTGAACATCATTTATTTTTTCAATTTGCAAAATTGTTGTTATTTTTCTTTTTGCATACTCTATAAGTTTCCTTTTTTCTCCTTGTTTGTTTTTTCTTTTTCAATGTTCCATAATGATAAACCAACTTCCAAGAAGCCTTATAATGAATCTTTTTAAGAAATTGTTGATGAAACTTTCAATGAATTTACATCTAACATTGATGTTGATGCAACTTCTAGATCTAAATTTGAAATTTTGGTTTTGTTACAACATGCACACCTTTTCCTTGTAATTTTGAAGTTATTGGTCTTATGTGGTCTAATGATGGCTTTACATCTACTTACATTCACCTGAATTGTTTGAATCACCTCAATTTTCAACAATTAATATTGATGTTGTTATTTTTGCAAATTTTTACCTTCCTTTAATGTCTTTGGATCTAGAAAACTTTGATGTCCTTGCTACACTTGCATTTTATTTTAATAATCAATATTTTTGTCCCAACTCTCCTATTGTTATAATAGATTGTAATGTATTTGTTATAATTGATTGTGAATATATTATTAGTGAGGTTTTTTCAATGTTTCATTTTTTGGATGTTGATGAGAGAAAACTAAAGAACGTTAATAAAGGTGGCCATAAAGCCAACAAACATGTTGAACTTTAGGCTATGAATGCATTTGAAAAGTGAAGGAAGTTTTGTGGTCATGATATTGAAAGATCTATTAATATTGGTTTAAAAATGAGGAGGTGGTAATGAAACCTATGGATATGTTATCTTTGTTTGTTTTTGAAATTGCCAAAAAGGTTGGGAATTTATACCTTCGAACCAAGTGTGAATTCTAATTCAATTTGTGATTTTAGTTTTTAAGAGTTGTAATCCTTTGTTTTAGGCTTTTGTTATGTTGTTTAATTAGTCTTTTTATTTTTCCATTTTGTTTTTTTCAAGTTGTTGTATTTTGCTTACTAGTAGGTATCATTTTAAGTATGTTCTATTATATTGCAACATTTAGTCCCTAATAAAAAATATTAACAAGTTGATAATACAAATGCAAAATCAAAGGGTTGTTGAAAATGCATAGCTCTAGCAATGTCATTTAATATTTTCACTAACTTGAGTTATCATCAAGTTAAAATTGTAAATAATGAAGTTACATTTTGAGTTTCTAATGTTCATGTTGGAAATTCGATCAAGAAATCTAATGTGCTTTCTATATTTAAGGAAGAATGGAAGATGTTAACAAAGCTTTTCAGCTAATTTTCCCCTCTAGAGTAAACTTTAAATTTGGGTATTTTTGTGTGAAATTGTTTTTCATCAAAGGGTGCTTTAAACTTTGCCATGTCAATTTTGAATTTTTTTTTTAATGTCCCTACTATTAGGGTTGTTCTTAGGTTTTTCCAAGGGTTTTTTAAAATTGGAAAATTGATATTACATGATGTTCTAGAGATTAACATAAACCTACCATTGACTACCTTATCAATGATGTTACTATAATGTTAAAGAGTTGACCAATGAATGTCCCATTGTTTGGCATAATGGTAAGCCAAGTCCTCATCCATTGTTTTTATGCCCTAAAGTTGACTAGAAAAAAACAAAAATGAAGTTTGGTTTACTACCTTTCTAATTAACTGTAATCAACTATCATTAATTATAGATAATTTGACATCTAACTTTTTTCCTTAAGAGAAAAAATCATGTCCAACAAGATTGGAAATGGGGTGGAGATTATATGAATGGATGGAACTTTCAATCCACTAGAGTATGGGATAGAGGTGATGAATTATTGAAACCCAATCTCATATAGCCTAAAGTTAGTTCTTCCCCATTTTTAGTTTTTTCCCTTGCCTTCTCGTGTTTTGCATTTGAATTTGTATTTTTTCCTTTTTTGTTTCATTCATTTGTTATTTTTTAAAAATCCAAGTGCTTTCATTTGTGGTTTTCAAAATTTTTTTTCATTCTTTTGTTTATAAGTATAATCAAATTAAAAAACATTTGAGAAATAAAACTTTGAAATGAATTATCAATAGGGAGTTAAAGAGCACTACTTTCCTATGTCATGATGAAACTTTCACCAAGGAGAAAGAAACATTTGAAAAAATGAAGATAAATGGTATTTTTATTTCTTATTTTTTAGTTTTCATTTCTATTTATTGTTTTGATGTTGGATTCTAATTGTTCTTTTGGTGTGTAGGATGTTCATGTTGAAGTTAATGATGTTTATTTGGCTTTTCCCAATTCAAGTGTCCCATCCCATATTAGGAAATTAGTTAATGTTGTTGATACATTATTTTTTGTTCATGTGGGAATCAATAAATTTTTTTCTTTATGTTTATTTTTAGTTAATGTTTATTTTTTGTAAGAAGCTCTTGTTGAAAATCAAACTAATATGGCACCTTTCAATTCCATCGTTGTTGTTAATGATAGTCCATGAACTATTATTTGTTGTTTTTATTATGGTTTTGAAATCAAAAGTTTTTACTATTGTTAATCTTGTTTAAGGGTTGAAGGTTTTTACTATGATGATGTTGTTCAAGGGAAGATTATGGTGCAAGCTTAAAATTCAAGTGAATCCAATGTTGATGTTGATGATAACTTTTTTAATTAAATGTTTGATCTCAAACTTCCTAAACACAAACAATAGTTAAAATCCATTCATGGTCAATAGTCATTAGAGGTTCTCAATGTAACATGTTTAAACATGTTTTTAGTCATGTCGTCAAGATTGCTCAATAATAATTAACTTTATTGTTGATTGAAAATCCATTTTTAGTTTGGCAGCAAATGTAATCAATAAAATAATATGATTTTCTTTTTAATGATTTTGAACTTTCAATCAAACTCATCATACATTAAATTTGTTGATTCATAGTTGATACATGTGTAAATTTGTACTTGATTCATTTTTCATGTCTTTGTTACAATTATCGGCCCATGGAAGATTCATAATTGGTTCAATTTTTATGGTACATAGTAAACTTTGATCGTATAAGTGGTGTGACATAGAATTATAGTTTTAAAAAATTAAGACAAAGCTTGTAAATTGTGTTATGTAAAATTAGAAAACTTAAAAAATTAGAGTAAAAAGATAATAATAAAAAAATTAGTTAAAAAAAAAAAGGAATGATAAAGAAAAAAAGGAAAAAGGTTCAAAGATTAAAATAATAAAAAACAAAAGATAGAAAAAAAGATGAAAATTAAAAGTATACTTTCCAAAATCTAAAAGGCCCAATTAACAAGCTAAGTTGGGCCTTCCAAATTTTAAAAAATGAAGTGCAAAATTCAGACTAGGGAGGTGCTTAAAAAAGGTTTAAGAAGAGGGTCAACATAGTTTGAAAACTTTTTGTAATTCAATTTTGTCGGATATTATTCCCCCTTTGTCATCAACCAAAATTGGGTGTCTTGTGAAGGACTTCATGTTTAGAAATGCTTAATTATCTTGCATTTAACGTGCTAAATTGCTATATTAATGACCACAGTCCACATTTGTTAGTGGAGAAAACCAAAAATTTCCTTAGATGTCCCACCGTATTTCAAAACCCACAATTATCATGTTAGAGTCTAGGTTAGGATTAGAGTTTAAGGTGAAGGTTAGGTTTTGCAAATAATTAATAATTTAAAAACTTTCAATTTACTTAATTTGTGACTTTAATGAAAAAATCAATTTTAAATATTTGACTATAATGATATCAAAGAGAACCATTTAATAAATAGATATTTGGGATAGAGAAAAAATTAGATTTTAAAGAACCTTCATGGTTATTTGATTTTAATTATTTTTTTAAAAATCAGCCTGGAATGATGTTTTAAATTTAAAAACTAATGTTTGCCCAACATTGCTTTGCATGTAAAAGGTGAAAGTTAAGGTGTTTTTGCATTTGATAAGGGTATCCTAAGTCCTTTTGAGTTGTATATCATCATGGCCTCATCATCTACAAATGTCTAATTCATGATTCTCTTCCAATTACACATCAAGTATTAGCCAATGTGTAGGGTAAGGATTAGATGTAGGTTTGCACCCAACTACCATTTCACTTAGCACCTTTTTCTAGTAATGCCTTTGACTAAGGGCCTTACTCCACACAAAGTCTTGTCAAAAAAATTTAAAACATGGAAAATTTTGTTGGGAAAATAAAAAATACTTCCATAAAATAAAATTCCCTATGATTTTTCAAAAGTCAAATTTTGGTGTAGAACATGTTTGAATACACAAAAACATTTCAATAGGTCTTTATCAATGGGGGGGAAATCTTGACTTGTGGCGGCCTTTATTTGGAAAATTGGATGTTTAATAATTTAAAAGGAGTAGAAAATTTTAATTGGATATCCCTTGAATGCACAATATTGCTACAACACTTGAGTGATTAATCTTTGTAGGAACAAAAGAACATATTTAAAAACTTTTTACTACCTTCTTAATTACATCTAAAGTAAAGGTTTTAAAGGATTAGCATGCTTCGATTTTACTTTTAATGAGGCCATTAGTTTTGATTCAAGAATTCAACAATCCATAAACATCCACCCACAACAACTATTGATTTGACTTTCCAACATTAGACATAACCAACGTCCTCCATAAGTAGCACCTTCAGAAAGCTATCAATGACATCACAAACCCAACCACATTACAACAACCATCAAATTTGTCCCCAACAAGATAATTTCCAACAAAACCTGCATAATTTGAGATTATGGTAATTAACAAAGTAGAATTCTCCATCTAGATGTATCATTAGAAAATCGCATAACAACAGAAGTTTCCGGATTTAATCTTCCTTTTAAAACTCCCATGACAATGAATATTTTTTCTCCCAATATCATAGAACAAACACATTTCCCAACAAGTTACTAAGACAACCCAAACCCATCACAAGTTGAATTGCTTTGGATTGCTGGGTGCAATCATGCTAATAGGAGCCAAAAGTAGTCATAACCATTATTTAATTTTGTGATTTTTACACTAATTTTTTAAAAAAAAATGTAACTTGAAAATAAGTTAAAAGTTTTGCACATTATCAAATATAATATCTTATCCTATAATTGTCCAAAAGATGAAATTATTTCATTAACATTTGGACTTTCAAAAGTAATGTAAAAAGACTTGTAACCACTATTTTTAAATAATAAAATAACTTGTAAATGGACTTGGAAAACTTTGAAAATGACATTTTTTTTGAAAAAATATTATCACAAACCTTAATAAAATAATTTAAATTCTTAAAAAACATTTAAAAACATTTTTTGAAGACTTTTTCAAGAATATTCCAAGAATATTCCCCAAAAGGTAGTCGTCTAAGGGGGCACTAATGGCTCCTATCAGCCCATTTGGATCTTGCTTTCAAAGTCCTTAGAATGTTTCATGAATTCCCTCAATTAGTTTGGCTTGGATATTATTTCTATTTCTACAACTCTTCCTTTGAAACATATAATGCAACAAAATGTCATATCTCCACAGATTAAGACTTCTACCACATTAAATAATTCATCCCACACCATCCTCTTTTTATATTCTTCACCAATCCTCCTTATCACCAAGGTAGTTAACATTATTTATGCAAAAGGAAAAGAATCACTTAAATTCACTAGCGTTTCGCATCTTTTTTGGCCTTTGATATACTACTAGTTTTTAAACTTCATAATGCACATCCTCCAAAACCAACGCAACATCACATCGATGACTCATATTAATCCGGAAAAAAACACATAAAAAAAAAAAAAAAAAAAAAAAAATCAATTCCAAGTGTTGTTGAAGTCCCAACTCACAATAATAAACATTGTGAAACATGACTTGCAAAAGAACAAACCAAAGAAAGAAACATAACACAAAGTCTACATAACCTTTTCCATTTTCACCATCAATTGTTGAACTATTGTCACCTTTTAAGTTTTGATGATTGATGGTATTATTCCATTCAAATAAGGTTTATCAACCCGAATTCTATGCCACAATCTATGATCAACCCTGACTAGATGGAGCCAAAATTGAAAAAGATGGAAAAACAATTGGCGCAAAATAGATACTTAACCTTCTTTATTTTTGACTACCTAATGAACCAAATGTGTGTTAATTTCTTATTTTCAATAATAATTCTTTAAAATCTAACCCAAAAAAGATACTATTAAAAAAAAAATTCACAAGAATGTGAAATGTGCTAATTTCATGAAAATTTGATGCTTTAAAAACCATCATTTTAAGCATTTTGTAGTATTAGTTTTTTTTTTAATGCACCAATTTTTTTCTTTCCTTTTGGTGAATTTATAGTGAGAAAAAAAAATCATATGCAAATTGTACAAAGGATTTGTTTTTGCAATAGTTGCCATATTTTAAAGAAAAAAATGAGAAGTCACCACATTGAAATGCTAAGTTCATGGAAATCATTATAACAAAATAGGATTTTTTCTATTTTTTTGGTTGACCTCTAGGTATATTTGGCTCAATGCTCTTGTGGATGATAAAACTACCACATTTTTATACATGGTTTAAGAAAATATCCAAAAATATATAAAGATGATTAAATTATTTTCTTTTCATATTTTGTTAATACCCAAATTGATTAAATCAACTTATGCATAATCATCACCTTCCTTACATCATGAAATTGAAAAAATAAATCAATAAACATTACTTTGTATTTTTCACCCATATTCAACATTCAACCATGCAAAATATTTCTCTCATCTTAATTCACTTATTTATTGATCTCGTGACTTGATGTTTATAGCTTGTTACTCATGTATTTATTTAAGGGTTAACTTTGGTAACTTATTAAGTGGTGAGATTTTCAAATTTAATAATGGTTTGGTGAATCATCACCAATTAGTTATGGTTTCAATTAATGTGTATAATTCAAACATGGTGACTTACAAAATAAATCTTTGGACAAATTAAATTGCATGACTTAAAGATGGTGATTTGTGAGAAAAATTATCTCATAAATTAATGTGCATGTTGAATCACATGGCTCAATGTAAGATTTTAGAAAAAAATATTTAATTTGTTTTTGGTTGATATATAAATGAGTGTTTGGAACCTTTGAAAACACCTTCATTTGATAAGAACAACTTGTTATAATAATGAAAAGTTTTATAAATAAACTTATGAAAAGAATTGAAAGTTTAGTTTTCAAAGGTTTTGGTATATTTCGTAAGTGTGTAGAATCCATGATAAAAGGATGATTATGACATAATAATTATACATAGAAAATAAATAGGTGAATAGATATTTGTGTAAACAAAAACATAGATTTTCATAATTATGTAATAAAATACATAGTTTCAATCCTATACTCATTTGTACTCCATAATCTCAAGCCACACCCAACGATAAACATGAACTTTAGACGATAAAAAACAAAAAGTCAACAGGTATTAATATCAAACCGCTTGACCCACAAAAATCAAATCCTATTAATATCATACCATTTGAGTGATAAAAGTCAAAACTTAATAATATCAAACACTTGGGCCGATCAAGAGTAGGTATTACATTGTGCTATTGTTGCTTTTGCCAGCCTGAGCATATTGACCAAAAATGTTAAGCCACAACCATTTCACTAAGTTTGTTAGGCAAATATTTCTTTGATCTTCAGTTAGAGTATGTGGTGCAGTGTGTTGGTGGAGATGCTCTAATAAAAGATTTCAAGAATACAAATTTTCACATATTACAAAATAGAGTGCATTCATCCATTCCCTTAGGGCATCTCCAGTGTTTCAATGGAAAATGGCCTGCACTCAATATTTTCACATCCAAATTTTGTGTTAAAAGTTTTTCCCTCACCAGGTATAAACTGGTAAATATCAAAACATCAAAACCATTAAACATTGAGGAATCATGTAAAGCCCATTGGTAGTGCGACCAGCGACCAATTAGTGTGACCACCCAATTAGTAGCAGCAAGTGTGTGAGCAGTAAATGCAAATACTCAACAAGCAGCAGTCTTTTTTGTTTTCCCGTGTCTCCTGAAAAGCCCTGTATCGTGCACAAATTTGGTGCATAGACACCCACTTTTACACCGTTTTTCTGCATTGCTCCATCCAAAAGAGGCATGGAGGCCATTTTCCAGTGAAACGCTGGAGGTGCCCTTACAGTGTACACTCAAGTCTGAAGCAACGACCTGGTCCTTTGAAACCTAATAATTTTCTACTTAGTTTGCTTCCAGAAGTTGCTGGTGGGCTGGGACACCAAGCAGCATCAACTATGAATGATATTGGCAGGGCACTGGAATCAGCATGGAAAGTTGCTAATAATGTTTGTCTGCAGTGTCTGTTAGTGGGCAGCAAGATGCCCATTTCACATGGCTTTCGTTTTAGTCTGTTACTTGCAAAATGCATGCAGGGAACAAAATGTAATCAAAGATGTGAGCAGAAGGCTGGCAGGAAGTTGTTGCTGCCAGAGATGTATGTAGTATGTACTAGTGTTGTGAGCTTCTTTTTTTTCAAGAGAACCTCCAGTTCCAGTTTTGATACTTTAAAAAAAAATTGAAGGTTCTTCAGGTGTGGTTTTGAGCTTGGTTTTTCTTTTTTCAAATCCTGCAGTTTCCATTTTGACATATTTAAAAAAAATTTGCAACCTATGAGCCCAGTTCAAAACCAGGTCTGATTCCACACAGGCATTACACTTTTTTTTAATGTTAGATATTGCATAGATAGAAAGTTTTATATCAAATTAAAATTAGGGCTTATATAGATATAAAGTTTAACATTAATAAAAAAATAATGTTAAACTCCCTTCTTGTCAACTTTTCAAAAAAAAATCAACTTGTCTACTTAGAGAACCTGCCAAGAATGTGTTTTCATGCTTTCAATTTTGAGTCCAAATCTAGCAAAAGACTAGTTCCAATGTCCGGTTCTTGTGCCAACTTCAAAAAAAGATGTGAGCTCAGAAACCTAACCTGAACCTTCGGTTTTAACATTGAGAACCAAATACCCTCACAACATTGGTATGTACCAAAATTGGGTGGTATTCAGTTTTTTCTGAAAATTGTTAGGTCCGATTTAAAAAAAAACTTGTAAGAACTGCCTTGATTCTTCAAAAGTTTTTTTTTCCTTCCCATCTCTAAGATAACTAAACGAAGTTTCAAAATTTTAAGAAAACAATTTCAACCAATTTTGAAAGTGCCAATTCTTACACATTTCATACTAATTGATTTTCAAAGGCAATTCTCATAAACTAATTATCAAAAGTTCAATTATTATTTCCAGCAAAAAGATATTTTTAAAAAAATTACCAAAATACTATAAAAAGATTTCTTCCAAAAATTTATATGCTCACAACACTCATTATATAGACTCCAAGGTGATCTACAATGCTGGTTGGCACAAAGTCAAACCGCTTGTCAAGCTGACACTCTTCCGTCTCTTGGTACCAAGAAAGTGCACCAATGCCTTTTCCAGATCCTAAGCGATTTTTGCCATACTGGATACACACAAGTGGAGCCAACAAATCCGTGTCTCGAAATCTCTCCCCCATCTCTCACCAAAACCAGTTAGTTCTAGAGATCTTGGGAAGCTCATAAAGGCGTGCATGCTTGATCTATTTTTTCTACAGTGAAACTATTGTAGGCAGCTGCAATCTTGAGGATTGGGTTTTGGAGCTGGTTGATCAATCCTGGGGGCAAGTAGGTGGTTGAATCCTTTTTGTT
>Ga0209611_10012897_pt1 | contig 11632 bp, 9 predicted proteins | sample S1TSphgellanicum_3_FD_187693 | JGI IMG/M metagenome (GOLD analysis project Ga0209611, IMG submission 187693) | Host-associated microbial communities from peat moss isolated from Minnesota, USA - S1T2_Fc - Sphagnum magellanicum MG (SPAdes) (version 2) | ecosystem: Host-associated > Plants > Peat...
ATAACAAGGCACAGATTGAACAGCCATGCGTGACTCTGCTCCAGTTATTGCCATGCCCAAACACCAGATTGTATAGATTCCAGAATTGGATTCAGACAGAGAGTATATGGATGCAGGATACAGAACAGGAAGAAAGAAGCATATTAGGCACCCAAAGATATACTAATAGATGATAGAGAACAAACAAGAAACGCCAAAAGAAGAAGAAACAAGAATTTGGGCTTGCCTGGTTGAAGATTGCATCTGAACTAAGAAGGCTTTTTCGGATCTGAAAGTGAGATGGTGTGCTTGCAGGCTGGGTGTGTTTCATTCGGCTATGTGCAGTAGCCTTAGGCTCTGACACTTTTTGCACTCCGTCGCTCTCACGCACAGCAGCTGAGAGAAGGCTACTATTCGCATCGACTGACATCATCGTCGCTAACTTTCGAGATCTTCGGTGAAGTCCAGAATTGCTGTTGCTGCTAATGGTGCTCTCAACTTCCTCAGAGGTGCTATCTAAGTCCTCCGCCGAAATAATCTTGGAGACTTGAGCTGAATCAGACTCACCTTCTGCAACGCCCCCTCCCAGAAACAGTCTAAGATAAAACTGCCAAAGCCGGTGCTCTGCTAATTTGCTTCTTTTTGTTGTTACCACCCATTGCCCTGGGCGAACTCGTTGTTGCTGTATCTATTATGCTGCTGAACCCTAACCCTAATGCCTTATTACCTCTTCCTCCGATGACTGCGTCCGTTCGTGCTTGTACCACTTGAAAAAACTGCTGAAGATGTAGCGTTCACATCACTGCCCTTCGCAGGTATGATGCTCGAATCCTCCAGCTGAGGCAGTCCACGTTCCGAAGATACTTCTTCTCGAACAATTGGACCCCGAAGATGTTTCTTCGACTTGATTGTTCTTCCTGTAAATCTCGATTGTTCTTCTTCTTGGACATCTGCTACAACAGGCCTTACATTAGCAGGAAATTTTTCTTTTCCCATGGACGTTGATGAAGGCGATTTCTGAAGAAGAAGGCTTCGGCTTCTTCTTGTTCTCTCTTCAGCAGAAGAAGAAGGTGCGGTAAGCAACAGCATGCTTCGAGCACGTATGCTCTCCTCTATCTGCGCACGGAGTAACCTCGATCGATCTGTAGAACTCGTTTTCCTCTTCCAGTTCACGCTTCTCCTCTTCGATCCTTGCAATGACCTTTCGCAGACCGTCGATCGCTTCTTGATCGTGCATCGACTTCTGTTCCACCACCCGCTGGAACTGTCTAGCTTCCATCAGCACTGCGACTTTTTCTTCTTGGAGACGCGCAATCATTCCCATGGCTTCGTTTGCTGCCGTCGCGGACGCATTTCTCTCTTTCTCCAGTTCCAGATACATCGCAGCCAGCGCCTCCCGCTCGGTTTGCGGAAGCGGTTCTTCTAGCTCCTCATACTGTTTCGTGTGCAATTGATCACCGTCTTCTTGTTCTTGTTCTTGTTCTTCTTCTTCAGCAGCTTCTTCGCTTTCAGTAGCATTGGTGAGTTCTTCTATTGGTCTTTGACGGGCATCCCTTTCGCCAGTTTGTTTCCAAGAACTCTCTCTCCTCTGCAGCAGCAGATATGTAGGTAGAACCTCCTCTACCCGTGCACAACAAGAGCTGCTGCTATTATAACACACTATGTCGGATCCAACACATGCTGCTTCTTGGGTGATGAAATGAGTGTCCCTATCACTACTAGTGTTGCGGCCAGATTGTTTCTCCCGCGCCGCCGCGGAGGAGGAGAAGCTCTTGCTTCTTCTGCTGCTTCTTCTTCTTTTTCGCCCCTGTTTTTGGTATCAGAGCTGGTGATAATCTAAAGGAAACATTGGTATGGTTATAAGATGATGGAGGAATGTTGCTACTAGAATGAATAACAAAACCACAATTTCAAATTTTGACCAACACAATTCACCTATATCCTAAACCTTATCAATGAGATTGTCATTTGTAGGCAACCCTAATCCTAGACATGCCTTAAAAAAAATGTGTACCTAGCTTATCAAAATACCATAATTGGCCTATTTTGGTTGCACATGCAACTATGAGTATATGCATATTAAATATATACGATGATATATCATAAAAATCATCCAAAGGTTGGGATGAAGGTGATCATAGTTGCACCATAGTTGCATACACACCCAAAAAAGGAGCAAAAATTCATTGTAGTTGCATGAAAAACTTTGCATAGTTGCATGTGACCGGTAGTTGCATCCCAGTTGCAAACATGGTGGTTGCATATGACAGAATTTCTAGTAGTGTGAATAGGGGAATTATTTGAACACTCACACTTGTAATTATTCTAGATTGCATACAAATGTAAAATTTAAAGCCATATTCAAAATTAACATTATCAAATTTGTAATTATTCATGTTGTCATAAACTTTAATGGGAATCATCATTAAAAAATTCGATGAATTTTAAGAAGATTATGGATTCGTAATAGACTTTTGAAATGACAACACTATGCTTGTCACATAGAGAAAATGAAAAAATGTGGATTCATGAAACTTCTGATGTTGAAATGGAATTTTAAAATATAGTCTTTCTTTTGTTGGAATGTGAAAAATAATTGTGTATCATAGTCCATGTTTTTTAACATTAGTAGGTTCAAAAGTGAATTCATCAAACAATAATCCTTGTGATCGATGAATGGTTTTTATTGTTGCTAATTGAATTGGAAATTGAATTCTCGTTATAATATAAGATTAGTTTTTGTCAATTCTTATGTTTTTTATAATTGGTTCAATTAGTATTTAATTTATTTGAATATTGTTTGTATAAAGGTCATGAATAGACTTCTTTCTAACTACATTCCTATTTTTGGATTTGGGAAAGATATCCAAATTATGGTTTTATTATGATATGATGTTGAGGTTTTGAATATACCATCAACTCCATTAACAAGACCATGAGATGTTGCAAAATTTTAGCACAAATTCATCTAACATATTTTGTTTGATACAATTTGTAATATGTAAACTTGCAATTTTGCTTAGGCCATTTAGAAGTTTATATGATGTTGAACATGAATGGTGGTGAATGTTTGTAGCTTCAAAATTGAATGTTGGGCTAATTATTTTGTTAAATACAATTTTATTATTTTTTGCACTAGGATATTTGTATAAAATAAGTGTGGTAGTTAATGCATTTGATATTTGTTGACAACAATTTGAATTAAAATATTGAATGTCTTCTAAATTTTGCATGCATTTATGGAATTTGTTTATAAATTATGTATTAGTTTGTTGCATAACTATAGTCGATCATAGCATTTAACATTGTTTTTCCAAAAGTTTGGTGCTAGTGTTTTAATATTGTCATTGAAGGATTAAAAAATCCAACAATATTTTACAATAAATGTTTCATAAAAAATCACTTCACATGATGACATTTAGACCACTAAAAAGTTGGTTTTGAAAATGTTTTATTATTCTTAATTGATGATTTATAACATTAAACATTTTAACACCTATGAAAGATTTTTCATTTACAATAATTAGATGTAACTATTCATGTTGACATGTGAGTCTATTTAAAGAATCTTATAATAAATTCAATATGTTTACTAATATTTATTGGACATGTATGTTCAAAATTGTATGTATTATCTAATTATCAATATTAAATACAACTATACCTATAAATGTTATGAGTAGATTTTTTATTTTGTTAAATTTGATGACAAGTCTTTAGTATATAATCATAATAATCTTTGAACAATTAATTTTCATTAATTCCAACACCTTGTGTCAAAAATAAATCTATTGGAATATTAATATACATTTTTTTTTATACATGACATTGTCAAAAAAAAAAAATCTTCATTTAATTGTTTAAGTAAAATCTAATATTCAAATCATCCATTATCATAAAATCTGATGATGTTATAAACCATCATTTTCAAAATTTTGTGTTTTTGAATTAATGTATTACGTGATTGAATGATGAAATCATTTTTCAAATTGTATTTTTCAATATATAATGTGTTTGTAATGGGGGTTTAAATACACATGTCACCAATGTCATCATCAATATCATCATTCCATACGTTTTGTGGATGAGAGGATTTTGATTTTAAATTAATAACATCATCTTCTTCACTTGCATGTATGTGTTGAATTTTATAATTGAATTTGGAACTATTTTTTAATTTTTTTTCTACTTGACAATATGCATCATGCCACCTAATATTTGTGCCAAATTATGAGTCCTTTGAATTTTTAAATGGTGAATATAAAAGAAGTTGTTCTCTTGATCAATTTTTATTATATTTATAATTATTGCAATTCCCAAACTTCATGATTTTTAATTTGTAGCATTTTGATAATTTATTATTATTTATGTTGTAATAAAAAAACAAATTCAGTTAATGATAAAAATTGATCTAAGATTTTTTCAATTTGAATATTTTTCTATAATTGAGGGATACATTGTGTTAAGATAATAAAGTTCTAATTGATTTAGTAAGGATTGTTGTTTTAATACAAAAACAAATCCTTAATATTAAAAAATACTAATAAATTTAAATGTTGATGATGAATGATATGAAAAAATTGAAAGATCTAAATAAGTAGTTAATTGGGCAAACATTTGTTGAAAATTGAAATATATATATTGCTTCATTTTTGGATCTTAATGTTGGCATCAATTTTATTCAAAATACATTTTTGTATTATAAAATGCAATTTTAATTTTACATATTTGTCGATTTTAGTCATGTATATATGACGTGAAATATGATGTAATTGTATATGGATCTAAAATAAATTACATATTTCTATTTGCTAACCACAAAAGAATAACACATGTGCCAAATACATTAATTATATGTAATATTTTATGATGTTCGTTTTAGGAAAATGTGTGGCTTCATTAATTTGCTTCTAAAGTTTAATATGTATGTATTTTCATCAAGATGTAAAAGTTTTAAAATTTTAGAGAACATATTGTTATCATTTGTTTTGAAATATTTTAAAGATTCAAAAAGATTGTTTCTTGTTTTTACAAATGTTTTTTCCTAAAAAGTAGGTCTTCTTTTAATTTAAGTGGGGGTAATATTTTTGTTATACTCATGGGAGGTAATGGATAATGGAATTTACAAACAACATGATTTTTTTCTTACATGTTCAAATGTGTTAATGTTTGCATTTTGTAATGTAATTGGTAATAATGAAACATCACTTGGAATATACTTAACCATAATTTTTTTAATTTCTTCATTTGTATTAATTCCATGTATGAGCACACGTTTAATCCATAAAAGGCCATGGTCATGTTCATTACTATGATTTTCAAAATCTATGACAAAAATGAATCATAGATTTGTCCCCAAAAGAAAGGGTCTTTGTTGAATAATGTGTGAAAACAAGACATTTTATGATCATAATATTTTGAACATGTTATAAGATCAATGTGGATCAATTTTTTATATGAACAAATTAAAGGTGTTTCATTTTGTTTTGAAGGTTTAGTTTTTTAACATGTAAGGTGTATGAAGCTTATATGATGGGTTCACCTAACCTTTTTACAAATGTAAAAGTTATTAAAAATGTTGGAGAGTCAAGTTGTCTTATCATCGTAAATTTCATAAATTTTCGAAACAATCTAGTGAAATATGTAAGCCTTTTAAATTGTGATACCCATAATATGATTTGAAAATCTTATGTAAATTCGGTTTATCTTGTACTTTAAAAGCCTTTAATGACCTATCAATAAGTTTTCCTTTGTGTATTCATACTCGTCCAAAGCATGCAACCTTTTGGATTAAAAACTTAACAACTTAAGAAAAATTTAATAATATTAATTGAAAAATCTTTGGATTTGTGAAGTAATTCCATTATGTTACTTGTTGATATGAAATTTTTTAAAAAATAATTAAGTCTCGTGGATGGCCATAATATAATTTAAAATTTTTAATTGTTTTGAATGTTGATTTTTGAACAAACCTAAATCATGAAAGTTTTAACTTGAAGCAATTAAATATACAATACTTTCATAATCATTAATTTTGGAAACATTTAAAATTTTATTTATCATGGAGTTTGTTGTTACACAATCTACATGTCTTTCATTTTCCAATTCAAAACTTTCAAATGATGATATATTTTCAACATTTATTTTTTAAGGTTGTATGCATAACATACAAACTAGTCCATTGAAGGTGTATGATAACGTTTAAATTTATATATGATGATGTTAAAATTAATTTTTTAATGTCAACATGATTCAATTAAGATGAACATTTTAAAACATGAAAGATTTGTATTGAAATCACCATTTTTAAAATACATCTATTGTTACTTCATTATATGGCAAATGCAATAACATTTGTTGTTTTTGATTAATATTTGTTGAGACATTAATAACATTATCTTTCATTTTATATTGACCATAACTATGAGGTTCATATATTTGACTGAAAGATAGTTGTGGAGAAATATGACATTTTGTCTAAATGTGTTAATTTGATACTACCATGTTTTGATATATGTTTTCCTTTGATTTAATATGATGTTTAATATCATTAATTTTTTTGATATTTCAAAAAACTTATTCATTATGTGGCCATCTAATTTTTGTTTTTGAAATATAAAATTGTGGATTTTTACTATATTGAATACTTTATTTGAGAAATAATTTATTTTTCCCTTTCAATTTGTGAAAATGTTTCCAATAAAATCATATTTTTTATATAACAAATCAAGTAGGAATGGATTTGTATTATGTTTGAAATAATGTCATCATAAGGTGTCCAATGGAAAGTATTTTAGTTTTTTTTTTTGCAATATATATATTTTTTTGCAATTAAGTTATTTTTCAACTATTTGAACATTTTCAATAATTGGGATATTTTCAGCCATTGGAACATTTTCAACTATTGGTATTTCTTTAACCATCATAACATTTTTAACTATCATTATTTTTTCAGCCATTGAAACATTTTGAATTATTGGTATTTCTTTAATTGTTGAAACATTTTAAAATCTACATTTCTTCAACCATTGAAACATTTTTAAAAACTTGTATTTATTTAACCATTGGAACATTTTTAATTATTGATATTTATTCAACCATTGAAATATTATTAACTATTGGTATCTTTTAAACCATTAGAACATTTTCAACTATTGGTATTTTAAAATTATTGGAATATTTTCTTCAACGGTTAGAAATTATTTAAGTATTGGGATGTTATTGATCATTGGATTTGCAATTTTTTTATTTGCCAAAAAAAAAGTATTTTTATTTTTTCGTATTCGTATTGAATATGATTATGCATTTGAATTCTAACAACATTGATATTACATGATGAATTAAATAATTTAACAATGTATCCTGTAAATGCATTTGAATAAGTTTCCAAAAGGTTCATCAAAATATTTAAGTCATCATTTCAATGAATTTTGTTTTTTGGGCAAGTGTTCACATTTCTTATATTAACATTGTTGGGTAATCATTTAAACTTATAGATAATATACAAAATTTCATTTCAAATTGAAATTAAATTTTTTTAACACCACATGTATATTCAATTAATTCAAAATGTTGATTACTATAAACAATAGGTAAAGGGGTTATTTGGTAATTTATTCCACATTTAAACATTTTTATATCTAAATCTTTATTCCAAACATAAATTGGTCATAAATATTTTGCTATCTAAAAGATTATTATGAAATTTTCCCAGAAGTCTAAAAGACTTAGACATAATTATTTTTGGATTAGGTTTCTGGCAATCAAAATCAAATTTTCATTTTGCATGGTAAGCTCCACATCAATATGAAAATTTGATGAAAATGGAAGAAAAAAATGTAAGAATCAAATAGAGTGTACTCAAATTCATAATAGCAAAATTTGTATCATTTGATCCAAAAAAGTTAATAGATAAAATAGAAGATGATTTTGATGGAGTAACCATTTGTTTAATATGTTATTTAAAACATATAAATTGAGAAGTAGCAATCAATTGAAATTTACCTTGTAATATGGTTTTCATTAAAAATTGAACATGTTTTGGACATGGCAAAATGAAGAAATCAACTTTCAACATACCTACCACGGCTTCCAACCATTTACTTTTTAATGGTAATAATGATAAGATTTTCAATTATTGTAATTGAAGCTCATAAATGGCCATCTTTTTTTATGATTATCTTCACATGACACATGTTATGATGCACATTGTCATTTGTAGGCATAACAATATTCAACACATGACATTTTGCACATAGAAAAAAGGTTGTTAGATTGAATATAAATAATAATCCAATAACCTAAAAGAAGAATCCAAATTCATGAACTAATTAGATGATACAACCAAATATACAATCTAAAAAATGGATTGAAATTTTCAATCATGGGAAGTTGGTTGCTTGTCAATTTGGTGTGTAATTGAAATTATGGTGTTTTCACCCTTTTGTCGACCACTTTGGAGAATGTAATGTAAGGTTGTGTTTAGAAAATGAATTGCATATTGTTGTTGTCACATTCTTCATTAACACCATAACACATTGATTAACATTTTTGGGTTATATCAATTCATCGTATTTAGTCTTAAATTGATTATCATAAGTAAGGACAATCAAATTTGTCTTCACCATTAATGAAATTGAATTACCTTTCATGTTGTTTTTTTCACCCTTTCATATTGTTGTGATAATGATAGCAATGGTGGCACAAATTTTTTTGTCCTACAATGACTTGAATATGAATTAATTCTTTGAGAAAATTAAAATGAAAAAATATGAGAATCAAAGTAGGTTGAAATGTTGCAATGAAATACATAATGGTGGTAGATTCCACTGTAAGAATAATTGGCATGTCCCCTTTTTCAAACCCCTTTTGTGACTCAACTTTAATTCGATATTCTCAATTCTACTGACATACAACCTTTTTTGGAATGATTATTCATGCAATTTGAATGTGTGAAAATTTAATTCATAAGGTGATTATAGTCAAATTTGTTTGATTGAGCAACTCATAATAATTTTAGATAAACATAACTTGGACCAGTTATGATTTTTAAAAATTATTTGGTCAAAGGTGCCATATTAATTGAAGACCTTACCTTTAAAAATCAGATCATGAACACCACAATCTAAATCGTTGATTCTAACAACTTTCTTGCCTTTCTGGACAATAATAATGTATGACATATCTTTTGATGGTCAATTATAACTATGTGACCAAATTACATGCACGAATTTTCTATTAGTAGTAATCCTTTTGAAAAACACAATATGATTTTATGATTTCAATGTTTGTGCCATCTATGTAGTCATGAATGCTTGGCAAACCACACCATGATTTAAACTCATCCACACATTTTTCCATTTATGTTCTTGTATGCCATGCAATTTTATTTTGAAATACATCTTTTGATGACTCTTATGACTTCTCAAACAACAAGAGACATGGTTGACCTTCCAATGGCAAAAAATTCATTGCACATAAAAAAAATTTGATCCATATGCCAATTCATACGAGGCACATGAGCTTTTAGGTTTGATCATGATCACATTTTGGTACCTTGTGTTTTGTTTATGAATGTAAGGTTTGAACACCTTTGTAATATAAAATACACATTCTTTTATCATTCAAAAGTGTTGAGTCCATCGATGATCATCATCATATTCAGTCAATAGAAAGTGAGCAAACCATGTCATGTTTTTCAACTTCACCTAGTCATCTAGTTCAAGATTCAAGGCTAGAAACAATTTGCTAGACAATTGATTAACTATTAAATTTTGTTGTTGCAATTAAAAGTCGCACATTTAGATATCTAGTGGAATGAAACATGAAAAATGAAGATGTTGCTTTGAACTAGCTCGACGATGCTTTTGACCATCTTGATGAATAACACAATGTTCATTACAAACATGCTCATTGATTCATCGAAACGATCCATCGCAACACATATATACATATGTGCATTGCAAGACAATGGTACATCAAGAGTTTGTAGATACAAATGTCACAAATAAGCAATCCAAGTATAAACACAAAGATTCAATCTTAAATTTCAACACTTGACGTAACATCACACCTACCTCGTGTGTGAATGGTGTTTTTGGTGCGTGCAACATTCGTATCAACAGAAGTGAGCATACCTTTTGTGGTGGATTTTTTTTCCAGATTTTTGGGTTTTGTGGGAAATAGAATAGAAGAAGATGGCGGCGTTGGTGGAGGTCGGTATGGCAGGGCGATGTCTGGGGCAGCAGCATCAGAACTTGAAGCCGGTCGTGTTGTTGACTCAGTGGGTAGGGGTGCCGACGAAGAAGAATAAGAAGATGGTGTCGCCGGGAAGAAAGGGACAATGGTGCTTTGAAGGAGATTTGGCTTTTCTTGCTTCCTCTGGGTTTAGGGTAAAGAATCCCTGGATTTCTTCTGTGTTTGTCCGTGCTGCTGCTTCTCAGTCTTCCAGCTTCTCGCAGCTCGTGTCCCAAGCTCAAGAACCCTTGGCAGGAACGGGAGGTACCTAATCTCTCTGTCTGCCTTGGACATGTCCTCAGTTGTACTTCCTGTTGCTGGAATTTAGGGTTTTGCAGTATTCCGGAGGAAATTTTTGAGAAACTGCAAACAGAGGTCTCAAAAGGTTAGACCGTGGGTATTCATTGCACCTTATGCCATTATGCACTCTGCTTGCTACCTGTCCTCAGTTGTACTTCCTTTTGCTGGAATTTAGGGTTTGGAATTTAGGGTTTTGCAGTATTCCTGAGGAAATTTTGAGAAGCTGCAAACAGAGGTCTCAAAAGCTTAGGCTGGATATGTATTTCACCTTACATCAATGATGCACTCTGCTTGCTACATATCAGTCTGTGGTGCTGCAGTGTGAAATTGTGCCCGCTTCTTGAATCTCATTAAATACAGTATTTGCTCTCCTTCATAACCTGAGATAAAAGTTTTGTAGGTCTCATGCTTGCTTGCCATTTTTTTTTTTGTGATGTGCAGCAAGAGTTTCTCGCATTGGATCAGAGTTCAGAGTAACCAAGGAAACAAGTGTTGAAATTAACATTGACCTGGATGGCAATGGCATCTGTGACTGTGACACTGGCATTCCATTCTTGGATCACATGCTTGATGTGAGTGACTACTCTTGTGTGCATACTGCAACCTCAAATACTGGATTGCCCCAAGTGGTACTATAGGCCACATTCAGGGTTTAATTCAGTGGATTCTTGTTTGCAGCAATTGGCAGCTCATGGTCTTTTTGATTTGAGAGTCAAAGCCAAGGGAGACACTCACATTGATGATCATCATACAAATGAGGATATTGCTCTTGCACTTGGAATTGTATGTCCTGTGCACCTCCTCGAGACTTTCCTTCTTCTAGTATTTTTTTTTCTGTGGTACCTCCTTTGATGTCTTCAATCTGGTTTTCCTGAGCTGTAACATGCTTGAACTCTGTTGTGAAGTATTGAGAATGATGGCACTAGCATGAAGGTTGTTGATGGACATGATGTCGAATGAGACAATATGATACCAAAATGCAGGCACTTTTGAGAGCCTTAGGAGATCGCAAAGGCATTCGTCGTTTTGGTGATTTCACGGCTCCTCTCGATGAAGCTCTGGTGCATGTTGTTCTGGTTGTTCTCCCTCCACTTTGTGCTATTTTTTCTCTGGTCAT
>Ga0209611_10012898_pt1 | contig 11630 bp, 13 predicted proteins | sample S1TSphgellanicum_3_FD_187693 | JGI IMG/M metagenome (GOLD analysis project Ga0209611, IMG submission 187693) | Host-associated microbial communities from peat moss isolated from Minnesota, USA - S1T2_Fc - Sphagnum magellanicum MG (SPAdes) (version 2) | ecosystem: Host-associated > Plants > Peat...
CAGATGAAGGCAGAATTGTTAGAGGTCCTTCGACAAGCTCAGGATGACGATCTTTTAATAAAGTCGCTGACGCGACATTGCTGTCGCCGACACGATATGGGTAATTCCCAACAGGTGCAGGGCCACCAAAAGAGATTAAACTCGGCCTCGACAAACCGGCTGAATCGGAGCCTAAATCTACTCTTCCATGTCGAACAACGAATCCCTCGCGGCCCGCGCCGAACGCGCGGCCCAAATCGTCCGCCAGCCCGACCTCTACAAGGTCTGCGAAGGCTGCGAATCCATCGTCGTGCGCGAGGCCACCACCTGCCCGAACTGCCACGGTTATCGTTTCGACGCCGACCCCGAGCGCGTCCGCTCCCAGGCCGAAATCCTCGGCAAACGCCTGCCCACCTCGGTTCCCCCCAGCGAACTCCACTAGGCGAGGCTTCCCTCGTTCCCAAGTGAAACTTGGGAACGAGGGATCCTACGCCTCTGTTCGTCACAAGGACGTAACCCGCCCACTTGAACTGGGGGTTGCAACGGCCCGCCTTTCAGCTTTACTTGTTACCCGGCCTAAACCGTCCAATCCATTACCATGAGCCGCCAATCCATCTCCCTTAAGTCCCGCGTTCGTTTTGACGGCCGTGTCCGGACCTTCGACCGCCGTGCGACTCAGGGCGCCGATCTCGAAAAGCTCCCGAACCCAATCTGGTACACCGTGGGCCAGGTTCTGCGCTCGAAATTACGCAATGCAGCTTCCACGAGCGTCAGCCCGGCCCCAAAGCCATCCGGTCCTACTTCGAAAGCGGCGCGAGGAAAATAAAGCTCGATCCCATCTCCTCGTCGCTGGCCCGGCCATGATGAACCAGCAGCACCACGCTCTGATCCGACTTCAATTTCTTCGTCAGCCCGTTAAAATCATTCGCGCTGGCCAGCGCCTGGATCGAACCCCGTTGCGCGCAGGCAATCTCGATCACGTCGCCCCGTTCCAGTCCCCGCGCGTCGGCGGGCGAGCCCGGTTGCACGCCCGTCACCACCACCCCGGAGGTGATCATGTCATCCACGCCAAACCTTTGCCGGCTCTTGTCGTTCAGGTCTGTCACCTGCAACCCGCTCAAGACATGATCGCCCAGCACCGGCGGCGCGATATCGGGCGCGGCGGGGGTGGGATCGGCCACTAATTCGGGCGGCGGCTCCTGCTCCTCCGCCTCCTTCGGCAGCTCCGCGATCTTCACCGTGGTCGATTGCGGCTGGCCCGCACGTATATAATCCACCTCCACCTGTTTCCCGATCGGAATCTGCGCCACGATCAGCCGAAGCTCCGCCACGCTGTCGATCTTGTGGCCGTCGACCTCGGTGATAAAATCAACCGGCCGCAGCTTGGCCGCGTCGGCGGGTGAACTCCGCTGCACGCCCGCCAGCAGCGCCCCATGGTCCGCCTGCAAACCCAGTTGCTCGGCCACGCCTCCGTCGATCTTCGTCGGCAACCGCACGCCCAGGTAACCCCGCACCAGCTTGCCATCCTTCAGCAGCCCCTCGACCGCATAGCGCACCAGGTTGCTCGGAATCGAAAAGCCCACGCCCTCGTTGCCCCGCGTGAACGACGCGATTGCCGCGTTGAGCCCGATCAGCTCGCCGTGGATATTGATCAGCGCCCCGCCCGAGTTGCCCACATTGATCGCCGCGTCCGTCTGGATGTAATCCTCATAGCTCGACGAATCGGCCAGGTCGCGCCCCTTCGCGCTCACGATCCCCTTGCTCACCGAATCGTCCAGGTCGAACGGATTGCCAATGGCGAAAACCTGCTGCCCGACCTCCACCTTGTCCGAATCGCCCCACGGTAGCGCGGGCAGATTGCTTGCGGCGATCTTCAGCACCGCGATGTCCGAAGGAGCATCCGAGGCCACTACGCGCGCGGGGAAAGCCCGCTCATCGCGCAATTGCACCTCGACGCTCTGCGCGTCCTGCACCACGTGTTGATTCGTCACGATGTACCCGTCCCGGCTGATGACGACCCCCGAGCCATACGACGGCGCCATGGTGCGGACATTCTTCGGCATGCCCGGTATCTTGAAGGGCAGGTCTCCGAAGAGTTGCTCATGCGGATCGACCGGCCCGATGGAAATGATCCGCACGATGCTCGGCGTCGCTGCCGCCACCACCCGCTCGTTTTCGCGGTCAATCTGCTCCAGCAACGGAATCTCGTCGGACGAAATCAGCCGCTTGGTCTGCGGCGTAAACGTCGCCGGGTGATCGCCGGTCGGCTGCGCATCCGTCTGCGACGAGACCTCCTGATCGCTCGAATCGTCCGCGGCATCCGACGCCGCACCCGAAGGCGCCCGATTGCACCCCGCCAGCGCCAGCACGCAGATTATCGCCAAACCACAAAATCGTTTCATACAGCAGAAGAATCGAAGCGACACACTATAGCACCAACTCCCCTATAAAGCATCTGGCATTCCCTTCCCTTGGAGGGTCAGACTCCTGTCCTGACCCATTCTCGGTAGCCGGCGCAGGCCCTACCACCGGTTGCCTCGTTCCCAAGTTTCACTTGGGAACGCACTTGCCGAGGCAGTTTCATTGCCGATTCCTAGCTGCGCTCGGTCCTGCGGACGGCAGTTGGCGTGGTCCACCGCCGAAGGACATGTCCTCGCAGCGGCTAAAAGTCAGCGCGAAATAAAATTTCGCGAGGAACAAGAGACGTTCCCAAGTGCAACTTGGGAACGAGGGAAAACGGAATTACCCCTCCCCCTACTCCTCCAGCCAATACACCAACCGCCCGCAATTCTCGCACGCGATCAAATTCTCCGCCGCCTTCGCCGTCAGCACCGTCTGCGACGTCAGCTTCATGTGACATCCTCCGCACGCGCCATGGCGAATCGGCACGATCGCGACATCCTTCTTGCTCTTCAAAATCCGGCGATAGCGCGACAGCGCATCCTCTGGCACCGTCTTTTGCGCCGCCGCCTGCTTCTCTTCCGCGGATACCAAATCGGCCGCCAGCGTCGCGGATCGCTTCTCCAGCTCCGCCTTCTTGTGCTTCGCCTTGTCCTGGAAAAGCATCAGCTCCTTCTTCGCTTCCTCGACCGCGGCCAGCCCCTTATCGTAGGCCTCCATCAGCTCCAGCTCGGAATCCTCCAGCGCGGAAATCTCCTTCTCCGTGTGCTCGATCTCGTGGTTCAGCGCGGCGAACTCCTCGTTCTTGCGCGTCTGCTGCTGCTGCGATTTATAGCGCCCGATCGCCGCCTGTTTCGTCTGCACATCCAGGTCGATCCTCTTCCGGTCCGCCTCGATCTGCCGCGTCTTGTTCTTCAGGTCGTCGAACTTTGCCGTCCGCGCCGCGACCTCCGCCTCCACCGCCGCGATCTGGCGCGGGGCCGCCTCGAGTTCGGCCGTCAGCGTCGCGACCCGCGCGTCCCGTTCCTGCAACACCAGAAGCGCCTCAACCGTTGGATTCATCATCGTCTCCCAAAGATAATTCACCCGCGCCGGATCGCGAAGCCTTTTCCTTGTTTTTCCTGAATTCCTCCAGGTGAATCTGACCCCGGCAATGATCGACCAATTTTCGCGCCTTGTCATCAGAGGGGTCGACTTTCAAAATCTCGTCAAGATCCGCCAACGCCAGGTCATAGTCCTTATTCTCGACGTGGCACAGCGCGCGCAAATAGTAGGCCATCGGCACATTCGGGGCGTTCTCAATCACCTGGTTCAGGTCCCGCATCGCCTGCTGAAGATTGCCTCTCTCCCGATACATCGCGCCCCGCACCAGGTGCGCATAGATATTGTCCGGACTCAGATCGATCACCGCCGAGAAATCGGCAATCGCATGCTCCAACTCGCGCAAGTGCCAGTAGGCGTGCCCTCGCGCGAAATAGTAATCGAGGTCCTCGGGACTGATCTCGATCGCCTTGGTGTAATTTTCGATCACGCCCTCATCGTCGTGCTTCCGCATCGCGCGCGCGCCCTTCAGGACGTATGCCAGCGAATGAACCCAATTGATAAACGACCGCATGGCAAGTCTCGGTTACGGTCGCGTTTCCTCTCAAAATCACCCGATTTTAAAAGGAAAACATGAAGACATGAAGATACCGATGAAACGATCCCCAATTTTTCTTTGCTTTTATCTTCATGATTTCCTCATTTGCCAAATGAAGCGCATTCATTCTGCCAAAATTCTTACCCTGCCTTCTTCCTGTATTTCATGATTTCATGTTTTCCTGTCAAAAATTCCCCTCAGTAATTCCGTCATTCCGTCAAAATTTTCCTCCCCATACCTGCCCCGCTCTGCAGTAACTTTTCAGTCCTCTGTGCGAAACCTTTCCCTCAGCCATTCCGTGAATTCCGTCAAATTCGGTTGACCTTGTCTTCCCGCATCGCGAGAATCTTCTCCGTGTACTTCGCCAGCAGGTCGAATTCCAAGTTCACGCGATCTCCCACCAATCGCTCGTGTAGCGCCGTCACCACGCGCGTATGCGGGATGATCCACACGGAAAATTCATCCCGCGCCACATCGGCGACCGTCAGGCTGATCCCATCCACCGCGATGCACCCCTTCGGCACGAGATAAATCCCCTGCGCCGGCTCGATCCCGATCCGCAGCTCGTAGTCCGCGCCGGTCTGCTCCCAGCGGCGAATCACCGCCGTCGCGTCGATATGCCCGGTCACGAAATGGCCGCCGTAACGCCCATGCGCGGGCAGCGCCCGTTCGAGATTGATCGCCGCGCCCGGCTTGGCCGCGCCCAGGTTCGTCCGCGCCAGCGTCTCCTCCAGCAAATCGAAACCGAGCTGCGCTTTCTCGATGCTCGTCACCGTCAGGCAACAGCCATTGAGCGCCACGCTGTCGCCGAGCTGCGCGCCCTCGGCCAGAGGCCCCGCGTCGATCACCAGTCGCGTCCCGCCCATCCGTGATTCCAGCGCCAAAAGACGGCCCGTGCCTTCAACAAGTCCGGTAAACATCGTACCAACAAACTTCACCGGAAAGATTTGTCGAGTTTTTTGCTGTGTTACGGGCAAAGCGTGGCGACAAATCGGCACACTTAGCATCAAATTAACTAAAAAGTAAACAAATTAATCACAAATAAGTTGACTGTTCCTGCTACATTTAGTTACATAACGTCCGAATCATAACCATAACCTCGATGCAATTCTCACAAAATCAACAATATGATTACAACTAGTCCCATTATTCAAAAATCCGTTCCGGCGCTGGTCAAGGTTTCCGATGTCGCTGAGTACCTTTCCGTTTCCCGCTCGACCGTCCACAGCCTGATCGACAACGGCGAATTGAAGGCCTCCGAGATCAATGCGTCGACCAAGGCGCGCAAGCATCTGCGCGTCACGCGGGAAAGCCTCCTCACTTTCTATAAAAAGCGCTTCGGTCATTCCCTCGATCGCGCGCTGGCGAACCACTTTCAACCCTGATTTTGCCTCACCTGCCATGACTCCCTTCCCATCACCCTCCACTTCGCCTTCAACCCCCGTTGTGCCAACCATCCGCACCCGCCAGCAGCTCGAAGCCGTGCTTGAAAACATCGCGCACCTCCAACGCGAGCGGGACGAACTTTTTCGCGCGCAGGAAAACGAAATTGCCGCCGTTCGCCAGCGCTACCGCGCTTCCCTCGCCGAGCTGGAACAGTTTATCGAACTCGAAACGAGCTGGGCCGAGGCATGGGCGCGCGAAAACCCCGGCGCACTTGCCGCCGACCGCTCGCTCACCTCGCCGCATGCCACCATCGGCTTCCGTGCCGCGCCGCCGCGAATCGAACGCGCCAGCCGACGCTGGACCTGGTCGCGTATCGCGCTCACCCTCGCCGGCCTGGCCTGGGGCAAGCGTTACCTGCGCATCCCCGCGCCCGAAGTCGACCGGGACGCGCTCCTCGCCGATCTCGACCGCCTCTCGCCCGTGGACCTCCGCGCCGCCGGCCTGCGCATCGTCCAGGGCGAACACTTTTTCATCAACACTCAACCCACCACCGAACCCGCCTGGCAGGAAGCTGCGTGAATGCAGCAGGTAGCCGTCGACCTCCGGACGACGGTTTCCCTCGTTCCCAAGTTGTACTTGGGAACGCACTTGTCAGCGCAACTCCGTTGCTTGCCTTCTTCAACCCAATAAACTTTTCGCCTCTTCCGTCCTCTGCAGTCCGCCCCACGTGTGTGCCGCGCAAAACATCTCCAAAAAATATGAACTACTCCATCCCCACCAAATTTGCCCTCGAATCCCTCCGGCTCGAAGCCGTCACCGTCTGCGTCGGCTTTGACGACCTCCTCGACCTCACCCTCCCGCTCAACCATCCTCACCTCGACACCATGATCGTCGTCACCAGCCACGACGACCGCCGCACGCAGCAGGTCGCGAAAAAGCATGGCGCCATCTGCGTCCAGACCGACCTCTTCAGCAAGAACGGACGCCACTTCAACAAAGGCGCGGCGATCAACGCCGGGTTCGGCCGCTTTCAATACCACGGCTGGCGGCTGCACCTCGACTCCGACATCATCCTGCCGGACAACTTCCGGCGCGTGCTCTTCAACCACACGCACCTCGACCCCAACTCCATTTACGGCGCGGACCGGATCGACATCATCGGCCTCGATCAGCTCCAGCAATTGCGCGACAAGTGGCAGAAATCGCCGCAGGCCGCGTGGAGTTTTCTCCTCAACCCCGTGCATCAGCAGCCCATCGGCTCGCGCTACGTCGACACCCTGCGCGGTTATGTTCCGATTGGCTTCTTTCAACTTTGGCATGCCAGCGCGCAAAAGGATTATCCCTGGTCGCTCGGCACCGCGCAGCACGACGACATCCTCTTCGCCGAGCAATGGCCGCGCCCCAATCGCGTCCATCTGCCCACCGTCATCACCTACCACCTCTGCGCGCAGCCGCCCGTGCTGGGTGAGAACTGGGATGGGCACCGCTCACAGCCGAGGTTGGCGTGAGCGCGTCAGTGGTAGCCGGCGCAGGCCCTTGCGCCGGTGCAGTTGCAGCGGCGGTCTATGACCGTCGATCTTCAGACTCCCTCATCCAATCTTTTCAAAATGGAGGATATGCTTCGCTAGGAATAAATCCTCCCTCTGTAAAGCTTCCGCCGCTGCTTCCATACTTTTTGCGGTTGATTTCCATAAGCCTATTAAAAAGGTTATCCCACTCATGGCCTGTGGTCGGGCTGTTCTCGTCGATCATTTTATTCATGATGGCGAACTGTTCTGCCTCATCTGGGGAAGGTTTTCGCCCAACCTGTACAACCATTCCTCTAAATGTTACTTTAGGAGGAATTACAGCAAACGGCGTCGCTACGACGTCGGACAAGTTCAATTCATCAACAAGAATTTTATTGGCTTCTTGCATTTCTCTAGCGCCAGGTACTCCGAAATTTGTTGGCCAATTTGGTGAGATTCCAGTGTTAATACCGGGATTTAGTACTGTGAATAAGACAGGTTGGACCGACCAGTGCGCCGCAGTTAAAACGGCACAAATTTCAGATGCAATTTCGTCACTTTCTGGGTCCCCGGGCGTCGAGAAGACGACTGCTCTAGTTCCAGCATACTGTGACAGCCTTTGTATCGCCTCGGGCTGCTTTTTAAAAAACCTTGGTTCTGCCTGGTCCTCAAGCGCAAGAATTTCATTGTCGGAATGCGCAGAATCCGACATTTCCTTGATCAGTCCGATTACAACGACACTCCAAAAAAAGAGCCCGATAACTTCAAGCGTGAGGTCGAACTTCTCGGATCGCTCTTTCCAAATATATTTACCTAGCTCTACTCCTTCCCCGGCAACTCCTATGAGCACGAGAACCACACCAGGATGTAATTTTGAATATTCCCAAATGTACGACACGAATGATGAAACTGCGCTCATGGATAAAGGAATCAATGATAGTGCGCCTTATGTTTTGAACGGAGCATTAGGCATATTCTTAGTTTTAAAATTAATCGGGATTTATATAAGAAAACGTTAGCCACCGGGAGTATATATGCGATTTTTCGCACCGCTTAGAGTGCATAAGTTAAGGTTTCAACCCTGTATTCCTTACAATCTCAGACTGCGAATTCGGGAACGAGTGAACTTACTGAAACTTCCGATTGGAAAAATAGACCTCGAAAATTTCCTTCGCCTTGGCCAGTTCCTCTTCCGCGATGGTGCGAAGATCGGGCGCTTTGCCGAATTGCTTCAGCCATGTGATCTCCGGGCCTTCCTGAAGCTGCTCCAGCGTCACCTCGGCCTTGGCGAACATATCCATGTGGCAAATATCGGCGACCTGGTCGCAGACATGGAAAACCACCGCCAGCAGATTGGCATTCTCGAAAAGCTCCACCGGCTCGCCGTCCTTTATTTTCAGCGGATGATGATGATAGCGAATCGCATTCACAGCCCGCAACGGCAGCAGCGACCGGGCCGCAATCGCCGCCGATATTTCGGCGTGGCCATAAGGAAGCAGTTCCTGCTCGGTCTCGGCCGCCGGTTTTCCATAGGTGAATATTTGCGTGAATTCGTTCGGGACGTAGGTCGCGAGGAAAAGCCAGCCCATGTCGTGAATCAGGCAGGCCAGGTATTCCGAGCCATTGGTGAACTCAAACGTGCCCGCGATGCGGTCGGCCATCCGCGCGACAAAAATATTGCGCAGCCAGAAGAGGTCCCATTCCGGGGGCAACACCCAGCCGGAATATTGCTTGAAAACCCCGGCGTTGAAGACCTGCTCGCGGACAAATTTTAATCCCAAATGAAGAACCGCCGCGTTGATATTATCGGCCTGCATGCCATAGGCGCCCGAGTTCGCCACGCGAAAAATCCGCGAGGCCAGGGCCGAATCGAGCTGGATGACCTCGGCGCACTCCTCGAGCGAACTTTCCGGCGAGTTGACCAGGTGCCACAGCTTGCCGCGCGGGCTGTTGGCCGAGGGCAAAATTTCGCCCTTGGACTTCAGGACTTCAACGAGCTTGGCGCGAATGGCCTCCTTGCCGGGATCCGCCTGGGGAGGCAGCAGGTCATCGAAGCTGGGAGCAATCGCCATGCGGGCACAAGCTTACTAACGAGAAGATCGAACGGCAAGATGTTGTATCAAGGCTGCGTTCGGATAAGGAATGAAGCCGCGAGTAGCGGGGTGTTTGGTGGTCTGGGCTACCCGAGAAAGGCAAAATAGTTAGAGGTCCTTCGACAAGCAATATACAAAGCTTATAACTACAGTTGCTTACGCGAGCAACGGCTTTGTGCATAGCGAATCGCATAGCAAATGCGTTTGGTTGACATCCGCCATAACAGTATATGGCGACAGAATTCTCAAATGGGAAGCAGACAGTCAAACTCTATCGGTCGGTCAATCGCGGTAAGGAAATGTACCAGCTCGCCTTTTACCAGGCGGGAAGACGGGTCCAGAGGAATTTCTCCGACAAGGGAGAGGCGAAGCGGGTAGCGAAACAAATCCTCGGAGAGTTGACGAATGACGCGGTTGCGGTCGAAGCGATGGCCACGCCGGAGTTGGAAAGCCTGATCGCGGCGAAGAAAGTTTTGGTTGGCGGTTATGCCCTGCATGTGGCGGTGGAGGAACACGCGCAAGCGGTGACGAAGCTCGGGAAAGCGACGCTGCGGGAAGCGGTTGAATTCTTCCTGCGGCATCATCGGACCGATGTCCCTCGATTGCCGTTGAGCGAAATATCAGAGCAATTCGCCAAGTCGCGGGAACAAATGGGCCTTTCGCCTCATTATGTCTTCCTGTGCCGGAAGTTCACGCGCCAGATGGCGGAAGCCTTCCCCGGCTCGTGCCTGAGCGATTTGAAGACTTCAGACCTTGATAAGTGGATCGGCGGTCTGAAACTCGGAGCCACGACCAAGAACGACATGCGGCGAGTGGTGGGAACCTGCGGTAATTGGGCCGAAAAGCAGGGCCACTTGCTCAAGGGCTACAGTCCGTTTCCCGGCATGGTGCGGTACAAGGAAACGAAATCGGATGTTTCAATCTTCACCCCTGAAAACATCGCCAGCCTGCTCAAGAAAGCCGATGCGAGCGTGCGGCCCTACCTGGCGCTCGGTGCCTTTGCGGGACTTCGTACCGCCGAATTGCAGCGGCTCGATTGGAGCGAGATTGATCTGGATCGCGGTTACATCACCGTAGCGGCGAGCAAGGCCAAGACCCGGCAACGGCGTTTGGTGCCGATCTCGGACAACCTCAAATTGTGGCTTACTCCCCTGCGGCAAGCCTCGGGGCCGGTTTGTCTCCATACCTGCCCGCAACATGCGGCAAGGACACTGTGCGAAGGGTTTACTTGGGCTAAGAACGGCCTGCGCCACTCGTTCATCTCATACCGTCTCGCCATCCTGCATGACACGGCACGGGTTGCGCTGGAAGCAGGCAATTCACCGGAAGTGATCTTCGGCCACTACCGGGAATTGGTCACGCCGGAAGCGGCGAAAGAATGGTTCGAGATTAAACCTTGAAGGAACCCGCTCGCTTAACAGGCCCCGTCACTATTGGCGGGGCTGCCTACCGGCTTAAATGGTGACGAGGGCCGATAGCCAGTCGCACTTCTATCTTCTTCTTTATGCTATCCAAATCCGGTACCGGGCGGGCCAGGGCGCGGGTGACGGCCTGTTCCGCAGTCTCTTGCGAAATCGTGAAGCCACCCATAGCCGAAAGCTCCCTGACTTTCGTCACTTGAAACTCGAAGGCTTCCGGCTCGCGTTTGATAAGCATGGCTTTAATATAAGCACGTTTTTATGGCTCTCCAAGCAAATCGTCAAAAGCAATGGCAAAGAATCGTTGAGGCGGGCCTGTGCCCCGGCATCACTGATTTTGAAACATACGAGGCCAAGGCAACCGAGCAACTTGAACTTGCCTATCGGGCGATCACTGGACGTTCCATTGCCGTCCCTTCACCGGTCGATGCCGCCGCGATTCACGCTATTATCTTTGAGGGCATCCACCCTTGGGCGGGCGAATTTCGCAAGATGGGAGAAACCGTGCGCTTTGATCGTGGCGTCGTGGGGCTTGACGCTCATCGCATTATCCCCGAATTGGAGCGGATAGCCCTTGAAACAAACAAGGCTCTCGATGGGGCCGCAAGTCCGCAGGAGAAGGCTATGGCGATTGCCTGCTTTCATGCACGCTACCGCCGTGCTCATCCCTTTTTGGATGGTAACACCCGCACCTCGGCGGTGCTTCTGGAAGCGCAAATTCAAACCCTTTTCCCGCTCGAAAATCGCGGGATACAAGAACGCCCGGAAGATTACAAACTGAAATTGGCTCAGGCATACCAGGGGGACATCGCTCCTTTGACCAATCACATTTTGACGGTGACGGGACACTCTCCCATTGACGCGATTCATGTAAAAATGCCCGCGCCCATGTTCGACGACGATCTTGAAACCGAGATCATCAAACAACGTGAAAGAATTATCGCCCAACAAAAAGGGCAGCGGCCTCGGATTCGCCCATGAAGGCCAAGCGGAAAACGTGACCGCCAAACCACCCCGATACTGTCCAGCGCAGGCAGCGACCAACGGGAGCCCTCACCCCCGCGTTTTGAATCCCGCCCCCCTCTTCCTTCTGGGGGCGGGATCAAAACGCGGCACACGAACCTCCGAAAAAAGCAGACGCCGTGACGCGAGCACGCGGCGCGGCGTCTGCTCGGTCTCCGCAGTCACCCAAGGGCCCGGAGAGATA
>Ga0209611_10012899_pt1 | contig 11630 bp, 11 predicted proteins | sample S1TSphgellanicum_3_FD_187693 | JGI IMG/M metagenome (GOLD analysis project Ga0209611, IMG submission 187693) | Host-associated microbial communities from peat moss isolated from Minnesota, USA - S1T2_Fc - Sphagnum magellanicum MG (SPAdes) (version 2) | ecosystem: Host-associated > Plants > Peat...
AAAATAAAATGAATAAAATATATTGCCAATGATCTCTACTATTTTCTACAATATGAAAGGGTGTTTAAGATTTTTTACTTTTATATTTTTCATATTGTCAAATTTGGATAAATATGCTTATGGGTGATCACCACTTGAGCAACATCACAAAGTTGAAAAATAAAATCACTGGAATAAATTATTAGTCCTTTGTATATGGGATTACATAATTGCACAAGATGGACGGAGGCTCCTAGTTATCAGAGATAACATCCCTGTTTCAATCTGACATGCATTGTACTGCTTTGGGCACTTGTTTTTGAAGCTCATGGTGTCATCAATCTGTGCCTACTTACCACCGATCAATCCATGCACTCCTGCTTCACACATTTTCAAGATCATCTGCAGCTGTCATGCAGTCGGCACAATTGTGGACATCAATAACACAGAGATCGAGGCTCTGAAAAAGGCAATCACAGCCGAATGGGAGGAGCTTGAGGATAGAAGCGTGACAAGCAATCATTGTCCTGTCGTTAACAGGGAACATCAATAGAGGATGTGGGTCAGACTCTTGATGAACTCACGCAAACGGTACAAGTTGGTTTTGGCATCTAATCATAAGCCATAGGCTAGTGTTGTTACTCGAGAAAACCGTGGTGCACTTTTAAAAACCTTCGCAGGTTCACTTAATGCAAGGGTGCTGCTGCTAGAATCCAATTGCGGACCTGTCCACCAGTGTATTGTTCTTGGAAGTTTAGTTTGTAGCCAAAGTGCCAATCATCCACGTGAACTTGATGATCATCCCTAGCAGGCTTTCTTTGTTTTTTGGCGAAAAAATCGCCAAAATGTGATACCAATCCAAATTTCTGGCGAAAAATCCCTGTTTTCTCAAAAACGTGTTGCCAACATTTCGCCGATTTCTAATTCTTTTGGGGAGGGTGTTGCCACCGGCCTGTCTATAGGCTACACATTTAATGGTCCTGTACAAAATTGTCCCCAGTTTTGTCGAAATCTGCCTACGGAGGCTTGCCACTACTGTATGCTACAAAATTGAAAAAAAAAAAAAAAAAAAAAAAAAAACCACTGATCCCTAAGAAGATTTAGCCAAATCTGGCTATCAATCATATATGAAATACAAATCTTTAATCATCTGTTCATATTTTTGGCTTCACACTGAAAAAATAAAATAGAAATCTGGTGATTGAAAATATCTAATATCAATTCATTTTAAAATTTTGAATTTCGCATTTTGGTGAATTTTTTCCTAACAAAAAAGAAAAGGCTAAATAAAATAAACAAGTGGCTCATTGCTTAACACCTCTGCCCCCTTATGGCAAGTTCTAATTAGTGTTGGGCGGGTATTCGACTTTGTTAATGACCACCACTCCCAGTCTTTAAATATTTCAGAATCAAAGAATCATAAGTTTTGAGATTTTCGAAAAAAAATAAAGAATAAAAAACCACCCATTTCAGTTATGTCAGAAACCTCAAAGAACCGGCGGTTTTCATGAAAGAACTGATAGAAAGACCCCTGTTTTCGTACACAGGTATTTGGGTTTTTTCAACTTTGGTGAGCACTGAGAACTAGGAATACATATCAAAATCAGTTGTTTGAATTTATTGAGAACCACAGTGATAAGCCCCAAGAACTGCCCTGATAACCATGAGGAGTTTGTTCCAGTTTCTACTAACATCCAAACACTGGTTCTCAAAACTTACAGTTAACACTTCAAACTAACAACAGTTGAAAAAAAGGAAATGTTCCATGAAGTTCCCAAAAACCGAACCCACATCTCACAGTACCACCTGGTGAACATTCCTCAGAATGTGGCACCCAATGAAAACTATCAGCAGTCTCTTCATTTGGAACAATTGTACATCATGATTTCCCCATGAATGACTGAAATCCATGTTTCCAGGGAAAGCACATATGAACCATCTCTGCCTGTGGGTGGTAACACATTACAATTAGACATGAACTATCTCTACACATGTACTAGGGTGGTGATGAACAGGCTTTGTATCTTCATAAGTACTCAGAGTCTGTCATTACTTATGATTTTAAGTCAGTCTGGAAGGGATCAAGACAATAGCCAAATTGAGGTTAGGGGCATTTCAGATCTGACAGCATGACAATAACCAAACAGCCAGCATGAAAAGGGGGATCTCAGTCAGGCCTGCTGATGTTGATGCTGATGTTCCCAGAAAAATAGAAAAAAGAAAGAAAAAGGAACTCCCATGCCTAAAGAAAACAGAGAACAAGAACACAGTACACAAAGTTAAGGATGAGTTTGCATGAGAGCAAAGGTCGTACACATTTTTCATGAACCTTCAATAGCAATATGTACATATTGACTATCTAGCATAACATCCCCAATAATGGGTCAAACGTTAATCAAAATAATGAGTTTCTGTCACCATACTCAGTAGTAACAAGAAAAGCTGTGATGCAGGTAGTGTAACAACTCAAAAGAGAGGGAAGACAAAAACACCCCACAAAGAAAGAGACAGAAAACAAAGACAAAGAGAAACAGAGAAAATGAAGAATTGGAGAAAATCAGGGTTGGGCGGTTATCAGAAACAGGAACAGACCTCGGACAGTTCTCATGATGGTTTTTGGATGCACAACCATGGCTCTCAAAAAATCAAAGAACCAGTTTCCAATATACAACCACAGTTCTAAACAAAATTTTAAAATCCAAAGAACTGCCATTATTACCAGCAATTCTTTACTAGCTCTTTCAAAGGAATGACCACTTCTTTGAGTTTTCTGAAATAATCAGAACCAGAAGTTCTCTAATTTTGAAATATTTAAAAATACCAGAACTCGCAGTCATTAACAAAACAAAATACCCACCTAACACTGGAGAAAACCCAGAAAAGGAGGAAGAAAACAGAAAGGAGGAGAACATTGAGAGCAAGAACATTAGAGAATCAAGTGGGGTTAGACAAGCTCCCCACTTTTTATTCAGAAACCTTTGAAATGATCCTTTTAACATTCCACTGGCAGGAAAAGCAGAAGTCTTCCTTGGTTAAGTAAACCTCTGGTCCGACTCAAAACAAAACTGTTCATCATTTCTATATCAACCAGATAACTGCACCTTGAACAAGTGTCATTCCTACTTGTGACAAGAACAGTAGAAAATCTTAGGAAAAAGGGTTCACAAGAAGGGGCAAGTGGAATTTGGTGAAAGCAATGTGTGCGGTCAAAATTTACCTTGATCATGGATATGGTGAATTGAGTTTTACACAGACAGCCACACACTTGACCAAGAGCCAAGCCCCTTCAATGCCTTGGTAAATTCAATAACCACCATCATACTTGCCTGCAAATCAAAAGGTGGGCCTAAAACACTACCTTTGCAATACTAGTGTACAAATGTGCACCCATGTGGTTTGACGAGTCATAAGTTAGAATTGTATCAACTTGCACTCTTAGCTCGTTGTACACAAGGAATGCAAAATTTGTGGGACCAAGCAGATACCATCTCATGGTGCACGTTGGTATACTGCCCCTGGCCGAAGCTCTTCTAATGAATTGAAATCCCTGAAACCCCCCACCTCTCGAAGGCCTGACCAGCCCCTCCGTGACAGAAACTCATGAAAATCGTCATCTGTGAAGAGTGTTCTATTCTCTGTGGTGCCTGTCATGCGCCCCGACTCATCATACAGGCACACCTTCACTGTGAACCCTGAACTCAGCAGCAGTCATTGCAAGGAAAGACATTAATCAGTTTCCACTGAGCATGCAAACCCCTTTACAACGACTCTTTGGAAATTGGAAAGCTTGAAACTCGGGGAGATGTTTCGTGGTTTTGTGACACAACAAGGCACGGCTAAGAAGCTTGGCTATGATCAGTTGGTGTTGTCTTGGCTATTGTTTGACCAGGTCCCAATAATGAATGGATAGAACCAATATTAACACATGCTATGTGAACTACACTTGGAATGTTATGTTCAAAAGCTTTTCTAACGTAAGTTCCCAAACAACATTGCACTCTCCGAGGATTATAACAGTGGAAGCTTAACTGTTTGCAAAACACAGTTGCAAAGACTTATGAAATTTTGCTAGTGTGGATAATACACTTAGCACTGTCAGCCATACATTGGAAAGAAAATGAAGAAAGAGGGACATGCCTGGATCCAGATTGAGAGAATATTGGCCTTGTGGCATGTTACGACTCAATGGTTGAATCACACCCTCATCATCTTCCAACCAAAATGGCCGCCTTGATCTGAGGCCAAAAGAAGTCTTGATCGACTCCTTGATTGACTCAAATGGCCCATCTACTCTAATCCTCCGTGTCATGTCCCCAAACTTCACTACGATGACTTTCCCTCTTGATAATTGGCCATCTCCACCTGCATTACTCCAAGACCATTTTTGAACTTAGAAAGCAGCACCCTGTATCTCATAATCTGTTTATCTAAGGTGGTTACAATTGAAAGCAGCTTCCTTTACTTTGCCTTGCATTACTTCCTCAGGCTCAAATGGACTCAACATTCTTAAATGTGAAATGTCAGAGCTGCTACACATTTTTACCAACAGTGATCAGCAAGCACGTTTGAAGTCACCGAAAACATAGGTCAGATTGGAAGATAAGGATACAGGAATCTGGGAACTACTGAACAACAAAACTTGAACATTGGGATTTCCAACACAGGCTAAGCAAATGCAACTCAGCATACACATCTATGAGACTGCAGAGGAAATTTCACAATCACACTTTGAAAGTAACCAATGTGTCAGTTCCAGCAAAATCAAAACCAACACAACACAAATGAGTGCAGTCATAACCCTTGGAGTGGCACTCAAAAGGTATCAGATCATCCCTTCATCATGGATAGAAGAACTGATTAGCTGCCATTACTCCCCCACTGACTTCATCAGTTCCCAAACAGCCTTGGGTTTGGAATCTAGATGAAGTGTCTGGTAATCTGTCCAAGCTATCAGGCAAACAATTATCCAAGAACCTGCATCCTGAAATTCTGTCACATTTTTACTAGGCACAACAGGAAGCCTCTGTCATGATCTTGGCTAAGACTTAAGAGACTTGACTGAAAAAAGAAGAGTGAAGTATCCTCATTCAAGCTGCATTCAAGATTCTGAGGGCAAGCTTCTTGTCATTTTTTAACTTGCCCCTGTACAGACAGGGTAAGCATTTAAGGTGCCTGAAAGATAGGGAGAGACCTATACAGAGGGGGTAGTGGTAGAACCTCAGCTTACATGTAGAAGACCACAGCTAGGCCACAGACTTCACTGATGTTCACACTACAGTCCTCCTTGTTCCAAACAAACAACTGCTGATGAATAATCTGACCAGGATGCTTGGAACTTGAAGGACAAATTCAGCTCATTAGAGTCATTGTCACCTTTTCATACTGCAGACAAAGTTTCTTTTGCAGTACTGCAAATGAAGACTTTGTCAGTCAAGTTGATAGATGGGATACAGAAACACACCACATCTTCACACCAGTCCAGCTGATCATTCAGAAAGTGCTAAGCTACCACATAGTCATGTTGTTCAGGGATGACATCAATCAACAAAGAACAGAATAACAATGAAAGATTTCCCAGTAATGGGAATTACTACACAACTAAAATCAATCAGCAATATCAACAACTTCATTTTCTAACTTAGGACACATCAATGCCAACCAAGTATAGAAAAAACACTGTGTACCATTTACAGAATGGCCCCCATACAACTTGTGAATGTTGCAAAAGGAGCTACAATCAACAATCATGACACACTTGTCCAAACTGCAATTATGACATGAAGCAGGTCTGTGGACGTGAATCCACAGCGTTTCAGTCCACTTCACTGTTCCATTAACAGTGTAAACTAACATGATTTTTCAAATATAATGGACCCACAAGTAAGCAGGAAAAAGAAGGCAAGAGCTCAAAACATGGGGACATTCTCTCTAACAGTGGGCAGGAAAGCAAAGCATTTTCTTTGCATGCATCAAAAGGCAGGTTTGGCAAATTTTCGAACTTTTCTTTCCAAACTGAACCTTACATGGAGACAAACAGTGTTATGGTTTACATACTTATGAGATTGAGATTGCAGAGAAAACTCAAAACTAAAACTTTGAAGATTACAATATGTGAGCTCCAGCTAAACCAAACAAACACAACAAGAATGAACTCATGCAGTCTTAACCTTGTGAGTGTCAGTCACAAAGTATCATACTGTCACCTCCATAATGAATGGCAGCTGCTAGCCATTACTCTCCACTGACTTCACCACCTCCTGGTGCCAGTGTAGGTAAGTCTACAATAATCTGCTCAATACTCTGGGCAGACAATTAGAAGAAAAACTGCATGCTGAGTTTCTCTGCAATGCCTGAAGCAGTTTGAAGACTCAGATGTGCTGTTACTCTTGGCTAGTGCTCAAGAGCCATAACTACCCAAATACGTAAAAGCATGATCCTCATGCAAGCTGCAACAAGCTTGAGAAGGTAAGCATCATTTTATTTTTGCTCAACACTGTACAAGCAAGCAGTGAAGTCAAAAGTATAGCAAAGTACATAGCAAGTGGTGGTCAGGGTCTCTGAACACCCTGAACATATCAAGATGGTCTGTGCTATGGTTTACAGTGAGATAGACCAGCCAACTAATCTGGACCAGCTCCTCACCAAGAATCAATGCCATTGGTGGTCAGGGTCTCTGAACACCCTGAACATATGAAGATGGTCTGTGCTATGGTTTACAGTGAGATAGACCAGCCAACTAATCTGGACCAGCTCCTCACCAAGAATCAATGCCATTAGAACGGGCTGTGTCAATGATGCAAACATTGACAGGTGATGAGTCCACTCAAGCCAAATCCATGGCTTGCATCAAGGTTTTGATTGCTCTCTGGCAAGGAACACAATGACATTGCAACCTAATCCCTCATGTCAGCACGGTTTATCTTATATGAGTTCATATGATCATGAGAAAATTCTTTGAAGAACTTTTCTTAACAACTTTACAGATGGATGCAGGGTTTCATAGCAGATGAGGTGGTTTGCCAGCAAACCAACAAAAGGTACTGGAAGTTTCTTAGGCATCTCAAGCAGCAGATAAAGCATTTTACATTGGTAGCGAGCACCCAAGTTGAATTTGTACCCAATGCACGCAGAGATATCATAACTTCCACATATTTTTGTCTCTTTTCTTCCTCCTTGCACTATGACTGACAGATTGCATTATATTGGTAATGGAACTCATGACAGCAGACTTGAAATCGTGTGACTCTATGCCTCACCTCACCTGCAACTTGTGAAGAATCTGACCAAAACCAGAGAGCGGATCATCAATTTTAGGCATGCTGCAAATTGGCATATTCTGTGTTTGCCACAGGTTATGGTGCATTATCATGTGTCTTGCCAGTTTGCTTCCAAATGCCATGGATGCACTATGGCACAATATGGTGGTTGAAGAAATAGCAATGTTCCATATCAATGTGACCATCACTTATCACTCACATGCAGGCATTCGACATCCTGGAACATTCCAGCTCTCTTCCAGATCACTCAACTTCCCAGCAGCAAACTTCCAAGCTCTACAGATCAACAGAAACAGGTGAGCCACTGAAACCCTTTCAAATAATATCTACAAGTACCTTTTGATGGGAGCTGCAAGGCATCCAGCTTGGCTGGGCTTCTGTACGGGATGGACTTGGCTCGATCACTCAGAAGCTCCTCCAGATCTTTGAAGCATGCCACTCTTGATGTGCCTTTGTCTTGTACCTTGGCCTTCTTGTACTCTTTAAGCAGATTGCGCCACTTATCTGTGCACATTGTAGGAGAGCGGTCATAGCCGCGCTCCTTCATTTTCTGAGAAATTTGCTCCCACAGATGCTTGTTGCTCTTGGATGTGTTGAACATATTGTCCATCTCCTTTCGATATGCAATCAATGCTTTTATCTCGTCCTGCACCCATGTTTCGGCCCTCTTCTTGGGAGCCTTGATCTCTACATCCTCACCGGAAGTATCTGCAAGAAGCATCTGGTGCATGGTTGCCAGCTGATGGGAGACAGGAAGCTGTTGTGGTGGTGGTGCCACAGTGTTTATCACTACATCCATCTCCTCAACACTCTCTTTGAGTCCGTATACACACCACCACCGGCCTCTTCTCTCTGATCTCTCACGTAATCTCCCGTCTGCCTCTTTGAAACAACACCATCTTTTTCAGAGCTGAAGGTACACAACCACCGCGCCTACTGCAATGCTACCGGCAGAGAACCCAAAGATGTAGTACTGTGCTCAAAAACGATCTTAATAGATCTAAAACAGACAGCGGCAGCTAATCTTCTTCTACCAACAAAGTTTACAATCACGAAAGGATTACGAGAAAGAATATGGTAAAGGGGGGAACACAATCATGCCTGCTGATGTTGCACTGGATCAATATCATCAGCAGCAGCTCTCACCTTCATACATCCTCTAGAGCGCTTTGTTAATTGTGCATTTCTTGCAGCGATCAGTTTTCAGGCTTCGTAAAGAAGGTCTAGAGGGAGAGGTCTTTACAGCACCTCGTCACTGACATCACTGGAGCATGCATGCTCCTTTGTGTACTGATGAGATCGGTCTGAACAAACCACCAGGCTGCGAAGGGAAGATGTTCACAAGAGAGCCAGGAAGTTCAGATATCAAAAAGAGAAAGAAACACAGCCTTGACAGGCGGTGGAAGAATCTGACACCAGACTCCTGGAGCTGCACGTCTGGAAAGTTTATAGACGTACTGCTACTCGCTGCATGAATGGTACTCACGTCGTCGTCAGACTTCAGATACACCTTTGAAAGCTTAAGAGAGTTTGCAAGCTTTTCGAAAGCTGAAGAAGAAGATGCAGGATGAGCGAAAAAGCGGCGGAAGTCGGTCAAGAAAATCCTGAAGAGCCTGGCGCAGACTTTGCAAGTTCCGGACTTAGCCAGGACCGAAAACCTCTATGATCGACCAAACCGAAAGCTTGAAGCTCAACAAACACAATTCTTCTTCCAAACGACAGGGTAGTATTCCAGCGGCAGCAAGCTCAGCACGGGGAGTCACAAAAAGCCTGCGATGGATCAACTACACCGAGTGTGTTCACTGCTGCTGCAAGCGAAATAGAATAGTTTCCATAGACGCGTTTGCTAAGGGATACAATAATGCTCGAAGCAGGCAGGCAGGCACGTTATGAATTCATCCTCTCAGCTAGCTAAGCTCGCTGCTGTCTGATTATTGCAGAAACACCACTGGAGAGTTCCTACATCTACCGATGTTGCACCACAGCAAGAAGTGAAAAAAAGCCGCCTTGCCACCAACACATGACTATAACATCCCAGTTACAATCGCAGTACTGGATAGATCGTATTAGAGTTTGCTGTCTGCTGTTGTCAAACTCGAAGAAGGAGAAGGAGCAACGAAGCTCAACGTCTACCGCCGGCGGATTGAGCGGCACAAGCGCTACAAGGAGAAGTCTTTCACAGCAGCCACATTCAGTGCTGTACCTGCTTGAAAATGAAGACCCGGTAAGCTACCAGAGCTTTACTTTCCACCCAACCGCCCTTCACAGATATCATCACATCGTATAACGTTGTAACCACCCGTGAAGAGACGGCCATTCGCATCTCGATCTTACAGGTTGAACACGACGAAGGGAGGCTGCTTCTGCTGCCGCCACTCAAGACCGCGCTTTCACATTCAAGAAATCCAACCCACAAAACAAGAAAAAGGAAAAGAAAAAACCCTTCGAACACAAAATCCCTGATCGGTCCACCACCCACGACGTGCGCATTCACGCCGCACTTCTTCTACACAAGTTTAAATATCAGCAGCGGGCCACCCACAACTTCTTGCTTCTGCTGCTGCTAAATTCATCACGGTCGAAAGAGCTGGACTTCGGAATATATTTTCATCAAAAAACAGGCCGGTCCAGGTTTTTTCACCACGCCATCTGATATGCTAAAAGACTGAGCCCTAGTAGTAACGGATCTTGCTCGGTCGAAAGCGGGGCGATGATGCTTGAGCCAGCCAGTAGATAGCAGTCTCATCATCAGCTCAACCGACTATCTCAAACACCAGCACCGCTACAGACAGCCCAAAGATGAAAAGAAAAGACCCATCAGACACATACATCAACCACAAAAATAGGTACACACCAACCACACACTCCGTCCCTCCTTCGCTCGCTCTCTCTCTCACACACACACACAAATGGGCCCTTCCGAAAAGAGCACTCCCCACTCACGGGTCCCCTACCCTGTCCGCACGAATGCGAACAAGTCACCGCCAAAAGTCTGTTGTTCTTCCGGGGTGCCGATCGATCGATCGATCATCCCTCCTCGGAACATCTCTCTCACACTGTTCCGCAGCCGAGCAGTGATTTTTTAATAAATGTTTTCCAATTTTGTGACGTTGCTCAAGTGGCTAATCATCCAAATGTATATTTAGCCAAATTTGACGATGTTCAAAATATGAAAGTAAACAAATTCTTAAGCACCCTTTCATTTTGCAGGCAGTTGTGGCATTTTTTGGCGAATTTCTTTTAAACAGCGAATTTATGACAGAAATTTTTTTCAAATTTTTTTCACACAATGGCGAAAATTGCAAAGGTGTTTAGGGTTTGCAGCCCAGCATTTTTGTTGAGATTTCTTTATGTAGCTTAATTGGCCATCAACCATACGAAGATGTAGAAAAAAATGGCAATCATCCCTAGGAAGAACTAGCCGAATTGAGCTATAAATCAGATATGGAGTACAAATCTTTAATTAACCTTGTATATTTATGGCTACACACTGGAGATTTTTTTTCTCTCTTCTGACCAGCATTTTATTTGTGGCAAATTCTCACCACTTAGGAACAAAAAGAGGGGGGAAGGGGAGGGGGCTGCAACTCATACAGAGCACTTTTTTGAAAAAAATTGGAGCCAGAGTCGCCATATTTAGGAAAAAAGTAAGTTGCAATGACCATATTTTGGACCCTAGGTTCTAGCTTGATGCCAAAATATAACAGGGTTCCAAAAGAATTCTACTTTCCTCTCTGACCTGTAGCTGAATTTGGCTAAGTCCTCTGTGGAAAATTGCTAGGCCACCTACCTCACGAAATTCCAAAGCAAAATTTAAAAATAAAAATAAAAATCTGGATTATGAGGATTAAAAATCCTCCAGAATCAATTCATTTTCGATTTTTTAATATCGTATTTTGGCGAAACTTCGCCAGCAAGAAAAAAAAGGCTGGTTCAGCCAATAGCACATCCATGCAAGCGCGATGACTGTCGTCGTTCCCGGATGAAGGGTATCAAAAACTAAGTGCACTTTTTCCTGTCTCACCACCGCACCGAATGGTAAGGACTGGAGTGCCCGCTTACATCCATTAAGAGGTCTTACATTCCATGTTATTATTACTTACTCCTGCCTCTTGTCAGCAAGCTTGTCAGGATGATGCCCTCAGCTAATATAGTGTCACCAGGACAAGGCCTGGAAAATGCATTGCTGATCAAATTGTTAACTTCTCGCATTCAAGCTTGGTTCTCTAATCTCCCCACTGGGACCCCTTTTTTTTTTCCTCCAATTTTTCGATATTAAAATTTGAACATTGTTTTTTCAAAACATAACAATAACTCAGAAGAATTTTCCAAATTTTCCAAAAGCAATTGCTGCTCCCCACATTAATTGGGCTA
>Ga0209611_10012902_pt1 | contig 11629 bp, 3 predicted proteins | sample S1TSphgellanicum_3_FD_187693 | JGI IMG/M metagenome (GOLD analysis project Ga0209611, IMG submission 187693) | Host-associated microbial communities from peat moss isolated from Minnesota, USA - S1T2_Fc - Sphagnum magellanicum MG (SPAdes) (version 2) | ecosystem: Host-associated > Plants > Peat...
AACAAAACCCCAAAAAAAAACGATTTTTTGTGGGGGATTTTTAGTTTGCAGAATCCGACTGTCCGGGCCGGTTTCCGGTCTCGGAATCCGACTGTCCGGGCTGGTTCCGCCAGTCAATTAAAATGCGGAACCGTCGTCGGACGCACAGACAGACACCACTGTTGTAATTATATATAAGATATCCTCCCATCTTTGATCCAAATATTATGGACAATTATTATAGTTTTGACTTTAAGAATACATTGGTTTTGGCTTAAACACACACATTTTGAATGTTAGTTCTTTTTTAAATGAACCAGAAAGTTATATTAACACATCAATTAGATTCATTTATGTAATGAATGGACTTGATGGAATGATCCATATGTTTATTAATGCCTATAAGTTGAAATAGTAAAATAATTTTATTTACAAATTGGCTAGATAATTTGTAAATGACAATCTAATTGGGATTAGTTTTGATTTTAAAATAAATAATCTTGAATTGTTAACCAACAATGTCAAGGAAAACTTTAACTTATATAAAATTATTTTAAAACTAAATTAGCCTTTGGATTATAATTATTGCAACATCCCCAATTAATAGCCTTTTTAGTTTCAAATTCCTTGCAAAATAACATGTTGAACCTAATTTATTTTTTTAGTTAATCATGTAACCAAATATAATCTTAATGTGGTTTTAGGCTTCTCTTGACTGGTATCAATTAAGCAATTTTGCAATAGTTCTAAAACTAATGGAATTCATCAAAATAGTTTTGTGCTTATCTTGGAATATTTCAAAAATATTTCAAGAATGTTTTTGAAGAAGTTTTTATATTATTATGTTAAAATATACTTTAAATTTTTCCTGAAAGTATGTCATTTTCAAATCATTTATATGTTTTAGAAGTGTTTTGGGTATTTTATGTTCATCATATTTATTTCAAACTTTTTAAAATGGTGACATAATATATTACAAACATTTTTATATGAGCACGCCAAACATTTTCAACATTAACTTGACATACCATTTTAAAACATGTAAAACTAACCACTAGTTAGATTTTAGGTGGGTCATGTTTGCATGTTTGCACTCAAAGCCTTATTGATAACACATGAAAAAAATAGAAAATGCATTTAATATAGTAATCAACTCCACTATGAAAAAAATATCCTTGTGAATAAAGTATCGTAAGTTTGTAAGTTTGGTTTTGGAAGGTTATTTGTCGTTGTTTTGTATCATGAAATGAAACTAACAAAGTTTTTTTTAAATAGGAATTCTTTTGGCATGAATTGGTGATTGAAAAGGGTGAACTTTTTCTATGTTTTGAGGTCAACAATTGACATTCTACATTAATTTCAAGTCTAGTTCCATAACCATACACTATGCCAAAACATGGATTTTATGACTAGAATAGTTTGTGACTAATGTCTAAATTTAATTATATATGTAGTTGAATGTGGACAATAATGGTTGTCACTTATATGACTACATGACTAATCTCAATTTCGAAAATGTGACAATTGTCATAATCAAAACCATCCTAAATTGCTTTAGGCAAGCCAATTTAATATGCTAGCATATGTAAGCTAAGTTAACCTACATGACTATAAGTTATCTTAAGTTATGATAACCTAATTAGGTTGAAGTTAATTTAAATCAACCTAAAGAGGTTTATGATAATTTAGGTTAGCGTATGTTACTTTAGGTAAATCTAAAGAAACCTACATTAACCTAGATTAATTTTGATCAATAGGTTTAATCTTGGTTAGTTTAGGTTTAGCTTAAGTTAGCTTATGTCAACCTAATTTAATTTAACTAGCCTCATGTTATAATACTTGTTGAATCATGATAGCTTAAGGAGGCCTAGGTTAACCTTGCAATTAGATTTGACCCTTCATCTTTGACATATGTAATATTGTTTATTCTCAATCCATATTAATCAAGTAATTTTATCGTTGTTTGCCAAAGCTTGACCAATAGTTTTTGTTGCCTCAAACAACCCAATAATCATATGTTTAGGCTACCAATCAAATTCTAATAAGTTAATGACAAAAGAAAAAATATCATATCACGTGCACATTTGGACATCCATAAATCAAAACTTGTTGCAGATGTACAATTTCCTAATTTTGGTTAAACCATATACTTGTTTCATTTTCTTCACCAATTTAAGTAATATCTCATGAAAAAAATGTTTTTTAGAGGGGAAGTCAACTTGAATACACAAATGTAAAATCACATGTTTGAACCAAACACTTCCACAAATTGTAATGGCAATTGATTTTTCACAATTAGAAGGCCAAGGTCTTGCAAAAAAAATTTTATGTTGTTCATCATCCTTTTTGAAAGGATCTTTAACAATAAAAAACTTATATATTGCATTGCCTAATACATTAGGCCTTTTATTTGCTAGTTGTTTTTCGAAAGTTCCTTTTATTGAACCATTTACCTCCTTTTAAATTTTTTTGACAATTACAACATGATTTAAATCGACATGTTTTTCAAAACCATCAAATTCCATATGTTTTATAATATGTTATAAGTTATTTTTTTCCTTTTGTGCTTGGATTAGGAACATGCACATGACTATTGTAACAAAGTAAACATTTCAAACTTGAAAGTTTCCAGCATCAACCTCTTTGTCATCATTCATAAAAAGAAAACCTAACAAATCGCATTTATATTATAACATTTCCATATTTTTCTTTTAAGTATGAAAATTTTGAAAGTTTGTTTACATTTCATTTGTTCCATTTGTCTCTGTTATTTCTTCTACTACGTCTTTTTTTTGTGAAGTGTTTTATTTAAAATATAAATTGCAAAACATAAGCCCCAAAAAAATGGAGAGTAATTTTTTTTTAAATTGCAAAATACAATGAAAACCCACCTTTGAAGTACAATGGTAGAACATACAACATGCAATGAGAAAAAAAACAACAAAATGAAAGGAAAAAACATTGACTTTAAAGAAACAAATACAAAAAATACTTTGAACCTTCGAGTTGAAGAAGAAACTAAAAAAAATCTTATTCACACCTGCACAAAAAAAATAGGGGGAAAATACCAATCTAAAAAGGACAAAAGAACACCAAGAACACACAACAAGGAGGCATTAAAAAACAACAAAAATGCACAACAAGGAGGTGACAAAGATGTCATAGAGATATTTGGATTGGAACATGTAGTAAGGAAGTGCTAACAATCATTAAAAACACAAAGCAAAGGAGGTGTTAATGAACACTAAAAGCGCAAAACAAGGAGGTGTTAATGAACATCAAAAATGCATAACAAGGAGGTGTCAATGAACATTAAAAATGTAAAATAAAGAGGTCCTAAAAACCTATAGGAGTGCCCAATAAGGAAGCACTGAAGATTAATAAGAATGCATAATATGGAAGCATTGAAAAACAATAAGAACTTGTAGCAAGAAGGTGCCAAGGCTCAACAACCAACAAGAACAACCAATAAGGAAACAACCAAGAGCACCAGAAACACACAACAAGGAGATGATGAAAAATACAGGAATGCACAACAAGGAAACAATGAAAAATAACAAGAGTGCACAACAAAGGGATTAATGAAATCAAAACCAACCTACATTCGCAAAAAACACAAAACACACACACTAAAAAATAAATTTACAAAACACTAAGCTTATTTATAAAGAGAAAAAAAAGGTTAAAAAGGAGTTGTTGCATAAGCAATGGCTTTGTTATGCCTCTTCATAAAACTTAACTTACAAAATAGAAATGTCTAACCCTATTTTAACAACTAGCATACCTACCTTAACCTTACTGGTTTCTAATACCTTGACAAGGTATCAAATTTTTTTTAAATGGAAAGGTTTCAAATGGCCAATTTTCAACCCAATGAAAATTAAGAGATGGGCTTCAAAAACAACATCACCTTTGTCACACCTTGAAATATTCAAGGTGTGAACTAACTTGAAACCCTAATTGATTCTCACTTCTTTTATGATACCCATCCACACTATTTTACATGTCATCAAACAAAGTGTTTCATTATGAACCTTCTCATAATTAATATGTTTATTCATTCTACAATAATTAATTAACTCTCAACAAAATGGGTAAACAATTGTTGATATTTGAAGTTCAAAGCAACAATACTCTTGCATTAAATCCATTTTGATAAATATGCACCACCTTATACTTGGATCAAGATATTTGAGTCCAACATCCTTTGCATTTTTTTAGTGTATGTGCTTAACTTGCACCAACACATGGAATCACAATCCCAAATTTCATGTCGAGGTTTATTTAAATTACCATTCATTTTCACATCCACTTAGGTTAACCATACATCATTTGTATAAAACAATCATTTCAACACTTTTAAAGCTAAAATATTGTACTTTAGACCTTTCTAATTAGATTTTTTATGTGTAAAGACAAACTTTGGTCCTATTTTCATTGGCCTTAGGCTTTTCCCTATGTTGGTGATTCAAAGCTCTTTTTGTTAAGATGAATGATGATTTGAATCATATCAAATTCATAAACATGAACCACACAAAATAAATTACATCTGAAATTAAACAATGTTACCTTAGAGGTGTGTGTGTGTGTGTGCATGCATAAATCGCATGAGTAATAAATAGCATATGTGATTTTGGCATAACCATATTATGTGTAAATTGAAAATAACATGGGATTGTGATACATGAACCACATAGTTCAACAAGGAATACAACTAATATCAATATGTATAGACAAATGTAGAAACTACATTGTAGAAGTATTGCAATAATCAAGTAGCTGAATTTTGAAGGTTACATGTGTGTGTATAAGTCGGAAAACTCTTATTTTGTTGTGTTTAATGGCAAGTACCATAGTACTCATTTTTGGCAATATGATGCTGAAATATTCTACCATTCTATAACAATTGGGTTTAGCATGTGTCTAATGGTATTATTTTCCTGAGAACAAAGTAAAGATCTTCATCCTAGATTGCAAAATTTTCAACATTCACCTTTGGAAGTAAATTTTAATTGGAGAAGGAATCCCTAGATTTAATGATAGGTTTCATACATGTGTGCAATTTAGTGATTAAACAAATTACACATTAAAAAATTCATCACCTTTATTGATTTGTGTACTTAATCATCCTTGTATTATTTATATGAGTGGGGCCTCCAAAGTTCAACTTGGGAACATCTTGGGGAACACATTGGGAACAGAAAATATACCAATTCTAGGAACTACCAACATTAAACTCCTTGAAATTAAGTCATGACCTTTGAAAAAAAATCCTTTTAAGTATGTTACCCTATGTAACATACTATGTTGAAATTAGTTTTTAAAATAGCCAAAGCCAGTTATCAAGGGGTGTGATCAAGTTTTTTTGGGACACATTTTGTGATTTATTAAAAAAAAGGGAAATTTTGGGAAAAAATTGAGAATTTTATTTCTAAAATGAAAATTTGACCAATGATGTTATTTTTTGGGAAAAAGATTGCCAAATTTGAATTATCACAAAAAAAATGAAAGAAAACCTCTAGGCAATAGAGGAATATTCTTCATCCCCTCCTCCCCCATTCCCTTGAACTAGAGAGACAAAACAACAAAAGGCTTTTAACTATTAGAGAAAGATCCCCACCATTCTACAACAACACAAAAGAAGAAGGAAAAAAAACAAGCATACAATCCTATGTATGGGCAATGTAGTACTTAATATGCTCAAGCATTGCAATTTATGAAAACACAAAAAAGCAGATCTTTGAATAGCTTTGCACAAATGGGTGTACCAATTTCAGGAAATCTACCTTTCATGTGTGGCATTAAGGTTTTGTCACATTTGAATTGCATCAAAAGAAAAGGAAAAGCAAAGGCACCACCCACCAAGATTCTGGGCATCCTCACATCACATGTGTTAGCACCATCACCATCTCCCTTGTGCTACTTGGCATCCATCAACTGTTTGAAAGGGCCAAGAGAGACTTATTCAAAAGAGTGGGGTTGATTGAAGCATCGCGGTGATGATGGTGACGGTGATGAAGATGATGATGATGATGATGATGATGGGGAAGACATTGAATCAGCAATAGGTCCTTATTGGAGGCAGTACAAAAGTATTGCTTGCTTCTTTCTTTTTTTTCCCTTGTTTGCCTTTTGTCCCAATCCATCATTAAAAGATGGATGATGCCCAGACACATTTTGGTGCTGTTGATTACACACTTTGAGCCTTATTGTTGTACACATCTTGGCCTTGTAATGGACACCAAGATGTGACTACAGGGCCCTGGACGATTGGCACCACTGAAATGTGTGTGGGCACCTCCAAATACATCTTGGACAGGCAAATGGGCAGTCAGGAAAAAAGAAAGAAGCAAGCAATACTTTTGTACTACCTCCAATAAGGACCCATTGCTGATTTAATGTCTTCCATGATGATGCTGGTAGTGGTGGTGTTGAAGATGATGATGTTGGTGGCGGCAGCAATGAGGAGGATGAGACTCTGGTGCTAGTGGTGAAGATGATGGTGATGATCATTGAAGAAGAAGAAGAAGATGGTGCGGCTAACTTTCTCTAGAGTGGCCAAAGGTTTAGGGTATTGGCCAGAGTGAACAAAAGCAGTCACCAACACACCATCTATTAGAAGCTGGTTATGACTCAGTTGTGAATGAACTCCAACTGACTTCACATTGTTGGATTGCACCTTGGTAACCTATCATGTAGAAAACATGAGTCTTCTTGTCTTCTTGTAAAGCACTGCAAGAAATTTCCTGAAGGTACTTGGAGGGCACCTTATATCCGTGAATATCTAAGGGATCTTACACCTACTATTTAGGAGTGAGGCAGTAGGGACCTTACCCCTAAGGGTCACACATTGCTGATCACAAACTTCTGCAGAAGAGTATTCACACAAAACTGGGTTTAGTAAAATGGCCTTCTTGTGATGGGGGATGGCACTGAGAATTCCCTCTGAAAATACATCATTTTTATATTCATCTTTTGTGATGGTTGCTATGAGACCCATCACTGCGGTTTCTCTGATCTTTGTTGATGGTTGCAATGACGCCATCACTGCGGTTTCTCTGATCTTTGTTGATGGTTGCAATGACGCCCATCACTACACTTTCTCTTCGGGAATCTGAATGATGTCCACAGCATTGTTGCCAAAAGCAGGTTGTTCATAGCTGGGCATCTTTGCTGATTCTGATTCATGATATTCTGAGGAGCATTTCACCCTGGCCATTTTATGCCAAAGCGGCAACAGATACTGCATCTTCCTTGTTGATATAGTTCCATGCAGCATCTGGGTTGATGCAGTTCCATGCAGCATTTGGGTTGTTTCGAGTTTTTCCATAGTCTCCAGAGAGATTGAATGCATTAAAGGCATGTGTAGTGAATGATAATAAGGGCAATTTTCACAAATCAATTGCATTTATTTCAAGGACGATTACATAATAGAAAAGACTTCAGTGAGATTGAGAATCAGTACTTCTTTAAGGCAGCTGTTTTCAACTGGCAGAAGAGAAGGCATTCAGGATGCAATGCTGCAAGCCTTGCATCTCTTCCATCCCCATGGTGCTGGCTGGCTCATAGCAACACTTTGCTAAGGCAAAATCCTTGATCAGCAGACAGATAGACAATGGAGATGATATAGAAAAAGAATTTTCAAATGCATTAAGTGCACACACCAAATTGAGGATTGAGTGAATTGTGTGAAGTTAGTTTTTCTCCATAGATTGGGGTGTTGTCTGAGATTCCACCAGGGCATGACAAAGTTCTTAGACTCCTAGGCACTGAGTACTTGACACACTCTCTGTCTTATTACCCTATCATTGATTCTAATAACATAAGTTTTTTGGAGCTCAAAAGCTGTTGGGAAAGATGTCACACAAACTCACTCAGGACCAAAAGGATTTGTGCATTATATAACTTTTGTGCCCAAAACTTTTGGTAGATTATTATATCAAATACTTGTAAAACCATTTATGTTGTTGTTGTTGATGTATGTGTTCATACAAATTCTTGTGAGGGGATGGGGTTCTTTAGACCCTGGTAGATGACATGTTATTGCAGATGCCACAAGAGCTGGTTTTTCTCCTTCCTCCATCAGGCCTGTTCCTTTACTTGAGGAGAACTGGCTCTTCCCTTCAGCTTCTTCTAGGCTTGAGAAGTAGATTTCAGCAGATGTAGCTTAAGAGCCAATGGAGAGGAATTTTCAAGACCCAACATATCCAACAAAAATCTGTTACCCTGACTTGAGGAGAAGCTCTGAACTGCAAGCATAAAAAGAAAGCTCACAAATTTTCTACATTTTAACAAGTATGAATAGACTACTACTACTGTCTGCAACAGCAAACACATTTACAGGTCTCCTGACTTGCACATTATCACCAGACCTTGTTACTTTAGGCCATGGTTTCACAGTAGCACACAAGGAGATAGATACATACACCATTGTCAATTTATTTTAAGTCTGACACAAAGTGGTGCAGCTGAACCAACCTTAACCAAAACCCACCGAATCCTGTACCACAGTCGTCAATCCAATCTGCTACATGCGGGTTTGGTTGAGAGTTTGGGACTCACAAAGGGGTCATCAATCTCCCTCTTGACACCCCCCGATTTCTGCATCACCTTCCTCCTATTTGTAGAAGCATTCCAGAATTTCACCACCTGAACAAGGTGCCATCTCCTCAGAATTGGGACATAGTATTGTCATCCATCACCTTTATCATACAGAGAACAAATGTTATTATGAGGACCCCATTACTTTGGCATGCATGTGCCTTTTTGTCTACTCTTCCAGATTCCACAAAAATTTGGGCCTAAATTGCATAAAGGAAATTTTACTGAAGAACAGCAAATCGTTGACCCAATTCACTAGGGCAGCTTAAATGAGAGTGGCAAGGACTTGTTCCAAGCTGAGTGACATCTATCGTCACATACTCAATTGTGGTGAACGAAATTGCCCAAACCATGATTGGTTACACAGGAGTGAAGCTCTTGCTTGCAGAGCTCTCCATTGCATACATCATCATAGCTTCCAGTCACAACAGGAGGAGACCCTTCCAGTTTTTGACAAACAGAAGAAGGAACGGGAGACAAAATTTGATCCTGCCCAAGATCACATTCCCCTTAAGATTCATCAATCACATGTTGTGTAAAAAAACACCGCTGCCACACCCAACCCTCTTCAGGAGCATTACTTACATCAGATGCTACTACAAGAAGAAGAAGAAGAAGAAGATTCCAGGGCTTCCTGCTCTCTTCAGGGTTAGGGTTAAGGCCATCCATCCTTAGCAAGAGATCATACAACTTCCAAATCTGAACTAACCCAAGGCAACAATCAACACTGCTGCATACACCATTCTTTGTCCCAGCATCTGCAGACTGTCAGGATGGGTTCACCCATCGTGGGTTCATACAAACAAGGCAATGGGTTATCGTATCGTATGGGAGCTTGGGGAAGAAATTGTGCACACCTTGAAAGAGAGAAAGAGAGAGAGAGAGTTCTCAAGGTTGTTGGTGTGGATGCATGTGACAACAGATGGTAGATAGAAAGGACTTCATCATGCTTGAGGAGGATCTTTGGACCCCATTGATGGCATTGGAGTTCCTTGAAGTGGAGAAGGTGGAGTGAGAAAAAGGAGTTGCAGCTTGCTCACTTCCATATCCTTTCTCCTCCTCCTCCTCCTCTTCTTCTTCTTCTTCATCTTCTTCAGCATCTGACAGCAAACTGTCACAAGAAACAAACTGGGTGGCACTCCATTCAGGGCTGCTCCTCCTCCTCTCACCATCAGCTGAGCTTGCAGCTTGATTGGCTCCGTCCTGCAGAGCAGCATCACCGCGTCTCTCCAGCTCCAGACATGCGGCAAGAGACTGGCCAGACATGCCAATTGGATGTTGTGGGTCCATGAGGATCACCTCAGACAGACTCTCTTCAAGGCTTGATTGCAAGCAGTTGCCACATGATCCGAGAAGCTCTCGGATTCCACAGCTTCTATTAGCTACGGTGAAGCTCCATCTCCCTCCCGGGCGTCTTCTTCCGTGGTTATGGGTGTCCACCAGATGATGATGATGTATGCCTCCTGCCTCTGCTGCTGCTCTCCCTGAAGCTGAATACTCCATGGGCAACCCAATGAGGCTACCAAGGGTGATTCTCCTGGAGTCTTTAAAGAAGCTAGAGGAAGTCACCGTTTCACTCTGAAAGTCGGAATCAGATTCCGATGATTCTGCTGCACTCACGCTTGCGTCTGACAAGTAAGGAAGAAAACGGTTGAAGCTTCCCCCCACCAAGTTATGCTGCTCAGCTGCTGCCGCTTCTTCAACAAGTCGAGCTGCTTGCAACCATGATGTCTGAGCTGCTGCTGCTACTGCTGCAATGGATGCACTGCTCTCTTCCTCCGCCACCCGAGGACTTGCTGCGTCCTGTGCCACCATGCAAGACCTCAACCCCAAAGGCCAACCCATTCCAGCATTTGCTGATGATGAACCCGCCATAGCTACTCCTATCTCCTCCTCATGACTTGGATTCAATCTGAAGGCTATGCTGGCTGCTACTGCTGCTGCTGCTGGACTGGGCCTTGAACGCACCAGCAGCTCCATGGCAGCAGCAGCAGCAGAATCAATCCACAAACACTCCCCACTGCCCCACTGCCTGCAGCCGCTTTGGATCAGAAGGAAGGAGGAGGAGGAGGAGGAGGAGGTGAAGCCAGTTGCATTTCTGTTGCAATTGTGTTGTTGGTTCTCTCCTTCTCAGGTCCTTTTGTTCTCAGGGTTCTTGGACAAGAGTTGTTTGTTGTTTCTTCTACTAACTATTACAGCAACATCATCGTTCTCAGGTTCTTCTTCTTCTTCTTCTTCTTCAAAAACAACACCAACAACAACAGCAGCGGCAGCAGCAGCAGCAGCAGATGTTTTCTACAGCAAATTGATGTCGTTCTTGATACCTAGTAGAGGCAGCAACAGCAACAAGCGGCAGCAGCAGCAGCAGCGGCCTACAAGAACAAGAAGATGAAGAAGTTCTGGTTGGTTGGAGGGTGGTAGCAGCCTTTTAATTTACTTTAATTTTTTAACTGGCTATATATATAAATAGCCATATATATATATATAGAGAGAGAGAGAGAGAGAGTCAGATTTATTTAGTTTTAAATAAAAATAAAAGTGGTAAAATTCAAGGACTTTTTGAGATTTTCAATAGCCAGAAATATTTCAAATTGTTAAAATTAAAAGTGGTAAAATTCAAGTGCTTTTTTGAGATTTTCAAAATAGCCAGAATTTTTTTTATTGAAATTAAAAGTGGTAAAATTCAAGTGTGTTTTGGGGATTTTCAATAGCCATAAAGATTTTATTAAAACTAAAAGTGGTAAAGAATTCAAGTGGTTTTTTGACACAGAAATAGTTTTAGTAAAATTAAAAAGTGGCAAAATTCCAGTGCTTTATGGGCATTTTCAATAGCTAGAAATTGACCAGAATTTAAGAAAAATTGACAGATTTTCTATACATGTGTTCAAGCAGGGTAGGTACATTAGCCAAAAATATAGAAGGATGTTTTTTTAAGAAATTACTTTCGTATTTAGATTTTAGCCAAATTTGGCAATCATCTCTAGGCCACATCTGCCTAGAGAGGATCGCCACTTTGGCAATATCACAAAATTGACCCCCCCCCCAAAAA
>Ga0209611_10012903_pt1 | contig 11629 bp, 7 predicted proteins | sample S1TSphgellanicum_3_FD_187693 | JGI IMG/M metagenome (GOLD analysis project Ga0209611, IMG submission 187693) | Host-associated microbial communities from peat moss isolated from Minnesota, USA - S1T2_Fc - Sphagnum magellanicum MG (SPAdes) (version 2) | ecosystem: Host-associated > Plants > Peat...
AGGGGGGGGGGGCACGGGTGCATTATGCACCGGGTACACACTAGTAAAGAATAAAAGCAACTTGAGAATACGTTAAATTGAGATGCGACAACTGGGGTGTCCTTTTACTTGACTCCCCCTTGCAACTTCTCTTGTTCAACTCACATTAAAGTTTTCATTAAATTAAATAAAATGGAAACCATATGACCAATGCATGCAGTTGGGGCATAAGCACGATATATTGACTTTGAACAAGGTGTGAAATTATTTTACCTTAGTACTCCTGACAAAATTAGTTTCAGCTTGAATTTATATTATTTCTTTATTGTTGCTATACTTAGTAAGAACAAAAAAAAAATTTGAATGAATCATGTGCAATAAACAATTAAAGATACCTTAGTACCTTGGCAATTGCAACACATGCTTGTTAAAATATTTAATTAACTTTGAAATTCTTCATTTCAACAAATAAAACATTTCCCAAAATTCAATATTTCCCTTCACAAAACCTTGTTTTTTCTGAAAAAATTTAATTAAATTAAAATTTCAACATTTCTGAAAAATAATATAAGTAGTGTCAAAGCTTGCCAAGGTACAAGCTACCCGGCTTTCATAAAATTGTCTTTCTTTTGAATGCCAGAACCTCCCGATACAGTTTCCCTTCCTTAACGATGGTGGGTATCAGTTATAAGGGCAAACATATTTTCAAAGGGATGTGGTTCTTCATGCGGTTTAGAGCTTTGCGACCTTGAGAGCATCCTACTTACAATTATGGTGATAATGGTAAAAAAATTCAAAAAAATCCATTGGGACCTTTGCAACCCTTTTTTCGTTTTTTTGGTCACCAAATAGTGAAATTTCACCCCCCAACAAACCATTACCATGGACATTTGCATGAGGATGTAGTGAACCAAGTACCTATCTCAATATTTGACCAATGTTATGTGTGTAAATACAAATGTAAATTGACTATGTACATGTAAATGAGTTACATGCCCCAATTTTTACACTCGCATGCTTAGGTGTATGAATTCACAAGTGATTCACTTTTTGTGACATTTACAAAAAAATTATGTAACATCCATTTCTTTTCAATGTTTTCAAGCAAAACATATACTTTTAAAATTGTTAATTGAGACTCGATTTTACATTAATAACTTGACTATGAAAGCATGTGTAATTAATTTTTTAAAAAATATACTCACTTTTAACAATTGGCTTTTACAATTCAAAAATATCGACTAGTCAGCTAACTATAACAATACAAAATAAAATTTTCATATTAATTTTCATTTCAAATTTCATGTAGTGATTCAATATCCAATGTAACATGAATTAATATATGTTTAAATGAAAGTAGGTAAGAAAGAAGAAAGACTCAAGTATAAAGTATTGAAGAATGATATTTTGTAAAATCCTTCTCATTATGTTGTTGTGAGTTTTGGGCTCTTGCTAATCCCCTTTGTCTAAGTTGTTTGCAATTGTAATTGGTGGTGGTGTTGTTATTCTGTTGCAAGCCTCAACATTTGACATTATTCAAATGACCTTTCTACATTTTATTCATTATTTTTCTGTTATTTCACACTCTTTTTTCTTCTGATAGTTTTGCAACTGCTTTATGGTTTTGCATAATAAGGTTGAGGGTTTAGGGTGAACTTCCTTATGTTCTTTTTCATTTATGAAATCTTTCCTTATTTTCATTTTCATTTATAAGTGTTGTGGTCATTTTGTAACTCTTAGCATTGTTCCGAGCTTCATTAGTACCCTATTTTAAGTGAGTTTCTTACATTTAACTTTTTTGTCATTTTGCACTCCTATTTTGTATAGTTGATTTCGAATTTTAAGTTCATTATAGTCTTGCATAATAGGGTTTAAGGTGAACTTTTCATGTTGTTTCTCCTTGTCTACATTTTTTGGCAAGAGTAGGTGATGGTGTTGTGGTCATCTTGTAATTCTTAGTGTTGTTGCAGATTTTATCAGTCATATTTGAAATGATTTGTATGATCAAATCATGTTAATATGAGCCACCTTAGTTGTGATTAGTCTTTTTTTTTACATTGCTAAAATACTCATAAACTAAAATAATGTTGAAATTGTTTGTTATATTTGTATGCTCACCTTTTGATATATCAATTCCACATCAAAATACGTTTAAAAATAATCTAATTTTTTTGACATTTATATGTCACAACCATGTTTTTTGGGATTTTAACTCATAATGAAACAACATAAAGATTATTTTAAAATATTTAAGCATAATGAAATAATGTAAAAAATATTGTCACAATGTGACTAAGGAAATGCCAACAACTCCTACTAGCATTGTTTTGCCCTCCACCCCTTGTCATTTTGCACATGCTTCCATCAAGTTCTTGTCTTATTGTTTAAAAAAATTGCAATCATCAATGACAAGCAAGACATGTGCAAGACCCTAATATTTTACCTAATAAAGCATACTTACACTTACCTTAATTTACTCAAGATGCAATAATTTTACATCAGTTTACACGTACATGAATATAAATGAAAATCATCTATTTACATGGCATATTTTTTGACATACACTTACACTTGCACAACATGTATATCAAAAACCATGTACATGCCCAACACTAGTCAAAACTTGTTCCAATTTTTTTTCCCTTTTTTTCTCATGATATCCACCAGGTATCATGAGAAAAATAAAAACATAAAAAATGAGGTGTATTTCCAAAACACAAGACACCCACAAAGTGTGGAAGGAAAAGTAGTCTAGGTAACATGCACTTCACTTACACTAAAAAAATAAAAATAAAAACAAGTCTTTGAGTGCCATTTTTTTAAAGTTTTCTCTCTTGTGTTGTCATCATCCAGATTATTTTAATTAGGGAGGGTTCCAGAGTATTTCATCAGGTCCGTTTGTGCTCTTGGTGGCTAAAGTTGTAAACACCAAGCCACCAAGACCAGAAATGGCCTTTACAAAATCCAACCAAAGTGGCTGCTATGAGAGGATTTCATAAAGGACTTCCATGTATCTCCATTTTGCAAAAGGTTAATGCCCGAGTCATTCATTTGGTTGTGTTGTGATGTTTGGCGGCTTGCCTTAGCATCAATGTTTTTTCTTTTCAGTTTTCTGATGTTGCATCATTCCTATGTATCGAATCCTTCCAAACAAGACCTTTATCAGCAATTGCATGCTTTCAAATATGGAGAAAGCTCCTGAAAAGCTTCCCTACCCCCCCCACCCCCCCCCAAAAGTGTGTCCAAATGTGGCAAAATTTTCTCTCAAAATTTTTTTGCTGCAAACTTTAAAAAAGAGGAACTTGTGACCAAATTTTTCAGTCCAAATTTTGCACAATTTTTCCATGGAAAGAAACACTGCTTAGCACCCTCCACAGCTCACTTGCATATATTATGTTTGAACACTATGAGGATGGTCACTCTAATTTTATTTAAAATATTCACACAAGCTTTTGCTTAGATTTTTTTTTTTTTTTTTCCGTGTAGGCCGGCAAAGCTTCTTCGCAAGGCCCTCACTATATTTATTGTAGGTGAAACCTGAGGTGAAACCCGAGGTCACGGGTTTCACCAAAATAAGGGTTTGCGCAAGGTGAAGCTGAGGATGGGCCCAAATTCTGATAAAGCCCTTGGTGGAGGGCTTTCCCATTTGTAAAGCCTTGCTGAGAATTTTTTGAAAAACATTCCCAGGTATTATAGGGAAAACAAAAGGAGGAAAAAATGGTTCTCTCTCCAGTGATCTTCGGGGTCCTAATTGTATTTTGTACTGCCTACATGGTCTACGACTTTGCGGAGACCTGTGTTTTTGGTAACATTGCGGCCTCCTCAGTGAGGAGGTACCCCTTCTCCCGAAGTTACGAGGCTATTTTGTCGAGTTCCTTAGCCAGAGTTGTCTGGCACCCTCAGGTATTCTCTACCTACCTACCTGTGTCGGTTTTGGGTACAGGTACCCACTTGTTGAAGGTCGTTTGAGCTTTTCTTGGGAGTGTGGCATGGGTTACTTCAGCACCGTAATGCCTGGTACTCGGACGTTGGTGATCTTTTCTAGAGAAAAAGATGGGGTGGAAGAAGGAAAGAGTAACAAAAAAATCCTTTTATATTCTTGGCTACCTACTGGAACTTATCATAAAAACATAATGATTTGGACATTTTATTTTATTTTAAAACTGGCGAATTTGGGTCATTTTTTCCATGCAAAATCATAATTTCCAGGTTGAATTTTGGCAAAAGGGTTGTTGTTCTTGACAAAAAATAATGCACAAATTTGCCAAATTAAACCCTAATTTGAGGGTCATAACCATAAGACAGAGCCTTGTCATATCCAGCAAATCTTGGGAACTGATACTGAGTTTCACAAAAGGTCACCCAATTGTGTGAGCAATTTCGAGCCACACTCAAAGACTTGTGCATGGAACAGGGATTGCATGGTGGAGTAGAGCCCAAGTTTCAACTAGGTGATTTAGAAGCACAGATGTTGAAGAGACTTAAAAAAGACAGACAAACCCTGGTAAACTTCACTAAACAACGCACCCAGTGAAGGCGGAAAGGAAGGACAACGAGAAAAGATCCAAATCAAAGCCAGAAGTGCAATAGAACCAAAAGGGGGGTTCACAAAGGACAAAGAAACAAATTATGTTCTAGAGACCCCCACCAGTCCACAAGAAGCATATAAAAATTTTTAAAATTTATTGTGAAAGTGCTTGTGCTCACGTGGCACTCTGAAATTTCAGATTCCGTTTTGAGGCCTCAGGCCTACCTCCACTAAGGAAAGGAAAGGGAAACCCGAAATAGTCACAAAAGTCAAGACATGGAGATTCAAAGCTCCACAAAATTCAACAACAATCCAAGGACAGATTCCACTTGATATGTGCCTTCCAGATACACTAAAAATTAACTGGCCACGCTTTACAAGATACAAACAAGGCGTCACAGACACGCTGGCCTGATAAGATGTTGTACATCTACCTACCGTGCCAACACCTCAACATCAAAAAGATCCGTTCCAATCTAAACAGTCTAAACACTTTCACCAAAGAAACCAGTTCACCTAATGTGAAATCGGTTCTAATAAGGTAAAACTTCCAAAAGTTAGATCCAATGCAATAGTCCCGGTCCCTGTGGGAGCAGGGCCCAACAAACATTTGGTCATGTTCGACTTGTGATCCAAGATCCCTCTTGGTCCTTCCCTAGCTGCTTGATCATCTATCTCCTTTCACACTTGCAATATATTAGTATAGAATGTTGTGCATAATACTTAACTGCTGCTTTCTAGAACATTCTAGAAAATAATAAGGTTCCAAATTGAATTTCCCATTATTTCTCCATAACCCTTGCCCCACAAGGTTCTTCCTAAGAATCGAATATCTACTTTGTTAACTTTCCCCGCTTAATAGGACATAAGCAAGAGTGGGCACAAAACCAACCAAACATTGACAAAATTGAACACATTTGCTCATAACCAATGTATCTATCAATTTCAGTTAGAGCCATACTACTCATGGTGACTTGGGAATGTTGACATGGTTCAATCTAGCTAATAGTACCTTGACCCCCTCCTCTGCATGAGCTCATGGGCCCCTTTGGAAATCACAAGGCAAACACTATCATGAACCTTAACATACATGGATCATGAGTATATGAGGGGGGCGGATTCTTGTGCCTACTCCTTGAGAGCGGGAGTGGGAGGGTTCAGGATCTTACACCTATATAATTGAAAATCCTTCCCACTTTCAATGAGTAGGTGTAAGATCCCTCCTCTTTTTCACATATATAATGTGCCCTTCAACAACATGCAGGAAATTTCTCCAAGTGTTTTACAATGTTGAGACAACCTCTTTAATCAAAAGAATGAAAAGAAAAGTGCAATTTGCATCAATCCCAAGCTATCAAACCCCTTTGTTTTCACTCAACAATTTTCTAGCAGATTGGAATAGACTTTAGATAAATTCGTAAAGTCAGGAAAACACAGCACCAGAAGCCTGAGTTTGGTAACAAAACCGGGTGAGATTCAAAAAAACCCTGCCAAAAAGTACATTACCGATCAAGGTAAAGTCAGGAAAACACAGCACCAGAAGCCTGAGTTTGGTAACAAAACCGGGTGAGATTCAAAAAAAACCCTGCCAAAAAGTACATTACCAATCAAGGAGGGGGGGAGGAACTCAGAAAGCACCATTCTTTTTTGTGGTAAATTGAGTTTCAACCTGTTTTGACCTCTTTTGCCTGAGTGCTTCCATTGCTGCTACATATATTTTCACCGCTCCTTCCTGTACAGGTACTATAACTACTCTCGAACCCTGTGCATTAAATGCTAAGTTTCGGCATTTCATAGCCAGATTTAATAAAATTTCAATACTTTGCGGACCTCATTCAAAGAGGAGTTGGGTGGTGAAAGGAGACGCAAAGAGAGGGTGAAGCCTTTACGAAAACTCTTTCATCTTTTCTAACTTTTGCCATGTTCTAATACCCTACAAAGATCCACTGGGATATCACAAAGAGGGGATCAAAGGAAGGGATCAGATGAGGTCTTGAATTGGATGCTCCTCTCTTGCAGATTCATTTGAAGCTCCACCCACCCACAAGAAAGTTTGTGAATAGAATTAGAATTAGTCCACTGGGACCAAAATCCTCTGATTTCATCAGCCACATTCTTGAGGGTTTGGTCTTGCTGAATTGAGAGATGAAAATAGCAATCTTTCTACTTTCCTCTGTGACCAGTAGCCAAATTTGGCTAAGTCCTCTTGTGGATGATTACCAGACCACCTACGTCACAAAATTGATGAAAAAAAGAAAAGAAAAGAAAAGAAAAAACCCAAGGAACTCCTACAAACATCCCGTGGAGATTAGGGTTAGGGTTAGAAGCTCTGTGTCTCTTCAGACCCTAAAATCCTATGAACCTAAAACCCTTGGGGAAGGACTAAGTGTTGGTGCAGTTTCATTACCAACAGGCACCGTGTTGAAGCTCTGATCATCGCCTTGCTAATCTTCTCTTTCTGTTGGAATGTGAGCTTTTGTTTTTGTTGTCTTAACGGTTTTTGAAACCCTCCAAGAATCTTTTTTTTTTTTTTCCCCTACGGATGGGTGTGAAGAAGCAGAAGCAGTTGAGGAGACATATTCGGTTCTACAAGACTTGTTTCGGCTTCCGTGAGCCGTTTAAAGTTATCTGCGATGGCACCTTTCTGCACTACAACCTTAGCAAGAAACTGGGTTCTCCACAGGACATCCTGCCATCTTTTCTTGGAGCTGCTGCCAAGGCTTTTGTCACCAGGTTTGCAATTTCCGCCTCTCCCTACTTTGACCTCGTATCTGTTCTCTGTTTGGGGAAACCCCTAAATCCTAAACGCAAGTACTACCTGTCTGACCATCACACAGTTTGCCTCCTATTTCTACAGATAAATGACCACCTTGCAAATGCCCTTCTGTGGTTTCAAACACACGACATTGCATTCTAGGGTTTAGGGTTTAGGTCTTGTGTTATGGTTACCTGTCTGACCATCACACAATTTGCCTTCTATTTCTAGATATAAATGACCACCTTGCAAATGCCCTTCTGTGGTTTCAAACACACAACATAGCATTCTAGGGTTTAGGGTTTAGGTCTTGTGTTATAGTTAGTGCTTCAGATTTGTAGATTAGGCAATGATCACTTCATGTTGAATTGGGAAAGTTATGGGTGTTCAGAGTCGCTCCAGGGAAGAGTTTATTTCACAACCAAGTTTGCAGAGCACCTGTGCAATGAGAAGATGGGCAGAGAGTGCATGGAAAAGAAGGAAAGCATGACACTTTTGACACTCATGTGGAAGAAGAGTTGGAGGTTTGATGATGTTTTGGGGGGATGGGGTGATTGGCAGGTGTGTGGTTTCAGAGCTGAAAAAGATGGGGGAGGGATATTCTGGAACAGCTTCTGCAGCAAGACAGTTTGAACTGGCCAAGTATGTGTTATGCCTAGAATTTTTCCTCTTAGATCATGCCTGAACTCTGTCAAGCATATTTTGCAGTCTTCTAATGTAAACATAACTGATAGAATATTTTGGGTTAAAAAAGGAGGCTGAGTGTGCATATGTCTTCTTCAGTGCCACATCTTTGAAAAAACCAAGAACCTGAAATTTTTGGCAGATGTGAACATGAACAACCTTTGCCAGCAGCAGATTGTGTGGCAGCTATGGTGGGAAGCCACAATGATGAGCATTTTTTTGTTGCCACACAAGATGTGGAGCTTCGGAAGAAGCTACGCCAGGTCCACCACCACCACCACCACCATTTTCCAGAGGCACACTAATGTTTAGAAATTAATTCCGTTTAGGGTTTCACCCCATAATTGCTTCAACTTGCCTTTTGAACCACCATAGAAAAACTCATCTGTGAGTCAGAACCGTTTACAGTCTCATGTCCAAGATCTCAATGGTCCTGGAGATGTTGCAATCATCAGTTAAGGTTCTAGTTTCTAGAGACAGGCCTAAGAGGAAGACAAGGTGAGTTTCACACTCATAAGTTTGAAATACTGGGTTTTGCACTTTGTCCCAGGTGCATGGTGGAGCTCTGATATATGCAAAGCATACATGGTTGGTTTTGGAACCACCCTCTGATAAGCAACAAGAATATGCAAGACTCAGTGAAAATGAGCGCTTGCATGTGACACAGAGAGAGAGGTTCCTTTTGGAGGCCCGGGAAGGCAAGCTGAAACCTCAAAATGCAAGTGGTGAGCAGAATGCAGATGGTATAATAAGGGATCCTTCAAGTCTTCAATCAATATCTTTGAAGGATTCTGCCCATCATAAAACTCCTAGAGGAGTTCTTACTACTAAGGATCGGCCAACTTTCAAAAGGAAACGTGCAAAGGTACATGCAGGTCATCTTTGTGGAATCTTGAGGTCAGAAAAATGGTCATCTTCTTTTTTTCTTGTGCCTGCATACATGTTGTTAGGGCTCTTTGTTGTCAGAGTGATTTCTGAGGACTTAGTGTGGATGATAATTCAATGTGAACAGTTGCAATTGTCATGACTTGTTCGCAGGCTCCAAATCCACTTTCTTGTCTGAAGAAAAAGAAAAAAGTGGTGAATCCTGCAAGCACTGAGGAGGTAAGACCACAGCTTCTGTTAAACTAGTTTGCCTTATTTTGTTTTGTCCTGTGTACATCATTGTATTGACAAATACTGGAGGACCTCTTACTTATGTCAACTTTATTAGGTGTGTTGGTCAACTTCTGCTTGTGTTTTTGCAGAAGGAAGGCCAGAAAGAAGATGGAACAGTAATGAAAAAAGCAAGAGCTAGGCAACGAGTTCGCAAGCGCCACCGGTCTGCCACAGTGAGTTCTGTGAATGAAGGTGAGGTGAAAGACAGTTGATGTACAGAAACTTAGTATGTTGGGTAAATGTATGGCATTGACATCACCAACTGCTGTCAGGAGCTGATAAAGTTAACTGGGATGTCATTGGAGCTTGTCACAACCATATACTCCTGTTTTGCTGGTGGAGGTCTTGAACATGCATGTGACTGTTTCCTGTTGTTGAAACTGCTCCTCAGTCTTTTGCCTTTTGTTTGGTTTATTTAATTCTCTGTTCTTTTGGGTCGGGTTTACTCTTTTTCACACTGGCTAATATCTCTTTGTTTGATCTGATATCTCTTTTTAACCTTGTTATTGGGTTGTCTCTCTCTTAGATTCAGGTTGGCTTCAATCATGGGTATTGAGAAGTTCTCAGTTTCATGTAGGTATTGATTTGCTTCACTACCAGTGATAATCCTACCAATTAAGAAAGCACTTCACATTTGTTTAGTTAGACATTTTCCGTCAGGTGCTATTGTACACTTCATGTAGAAACACATGCAATTTTGAGATCAGTTCTTTTTTTGGGACTTGGAGCGCTTGAGAACTATACAAATTTCTCCAAATGAAGAGTGGTAAAATGGACCTTATTATTGCTGGTTGTTTCTTTTGTTTAGATCTCTTCAAACATTTTTCCTAACAACTTCATGTAGATATTATCTAACACCTTAACCCTGTCCATTCATTGTTCCTTCTTTCAATGCCTAGCTCTTTCTTTGCTAAAACCTGACTAATGTTCAACAGTATTGAATTAGACTAATTTTCTTTTCGGTTTAGAATATCACCATCCATTGACACGAGTTGAAATTACCATATGTTTGCATATTGAATGGCTGGTGCAATTGCAACAAAAAATGGTTTGATCCATCTTTCATTGGTGATGATGTGTACAGGTTTAGGGTTTTAGGGTTTGAAAGATCATGAGCATATTTCAAAATCATTTTGCTTTGCTTTCCCAAATTGTATCAATGTTTCAATTTGTTTCTCATTTCAAATTCCTCCATATAATACAAATGATTAAGTTTAGTGTAGCAGAGAGCAAAACCATGTGTATCAATTGAATGCGTTTCCACTATGGCAATAGTTATATTATGCTAAGCAAAAATGTCTTGATAGCAATCACCTCCTCTCATAAATTAGAAATTTTCTCACATGACTACCATAATAGTACCTTGGCACCTTTGATTCTGATTATATTATTTTGAAAAATGTTAAAATTTTCAAATCATACTCTTTTCAAACAACAAACCTTTATCAAGGAATAAATGGAATCATTTTGAAATATTCAAGAATAACCTATTTTTCACATGGAATCCTCAAAAGTAATTGACTGTTTGGCAGGGAAGTATTGAAGCAGCCCTTATGTTATGGTATTTTAAATCCACCTTGATCTTGCAATTGCTTTATTCTCATCATTTCAGACCCAATGGAGTTATGGGTAAAGTAAAGAAAACAGAGCAGGAGAAACATGAGTTTGGTCATACTTAGGGTGAGATTTTTAGAAAAACCTGCAAAATAGGTACATTAACATCCAAGTGGGGTAACTCAGAAAACAGTCAATTTTTGTGGTAAACTGAGTTTCATCCTGTCTTACTTTTTTCCTGAGCCTTCACTGCTGCTACACATATTTTCATTGCTGCTAGGCATACAACTACTATAATTACTCTCGAACCTCGTGCATGGAATGCTGAATTTCAGCATTTCATAGGGGGTGAAAGGAGGCCCAAAGACGGTGAAGACAGGGTTACTTTGTGGATAACTCGAATGTAAGAATGGATTGCATTCACTGAGTAATCTCCTTCACATGGTACATGTATATGCTGTTCTTTGCCACTTGTGCTAGCTTTCATTTTATTTTGTTGTAGCTTAAATTCAGGCTGTGGTGTTTCCCTTTTAGCTTGCACCCAACAGAATCAAACACCACATCATCATTAGATTCATCTTCATCAAACAATCTTTCATGTTTTTCCTTGAAGGTTGATTCCAAATATGTTAAACCCCTTCTTCAATAACCCATTCTTGACATACATTTTAGATTATCTTTTCTTCTTTTGAGTCAATATAATCTAATTCAAAAATAAATTCAGTAGATAATGTGCATCACCATATGCAACTTGCACCGTTAAACAACATTTTCTTCTACCTATAGTGTTGTTTAAATCTCCAATAATAACATTGAACAAATTTGCCAATTATGTCACAACCTCATGTGTAAATATCAACCATGTTTACACAATTCCTTCAAAAGCAAATGGACATCACAACACAAGGCACATTCAAAAATGAACAAAGCTCAAAGTCTAGATTCAACATGACACCCTTTCAACCATTTGC
>Ga0209611_10012904_pt1 | contig 11628 bp, 8 predicted proteins | sample S1TSphgellanicum_3_FD_187693 | JGI IMG/M metagenome (GOLD analysis project Ga0209611, IMG submission 187693) | Host-associated microbial communities from peat moss isolated from Minnesota, USA - S1T2_Fc - Sphagnum magellanicum MG (SPAdes) (version 2) | ecosystem: Host-associated > Plants > Peat...
TTCATTCTTTCCTTTCATGGTTTTTTGAGTGCACATAGAACCTTCAAGCTTTGTTAGTTGTTACAAGCCATAGTTTTGTGATTGTAGCATTTGAAGCATACAACCTTTGTAATCTCCTTGTTAGTTAATACAATTGTTCCATTTCATGAACCTTGAAGCTTTCATTTCTTGCTTGTCTTCAAGTTATTTCCAATACAAAACACATGTGAAAAAAAATTAAGCAATGTGTTTTAAATGTGTTATGTTTTGTGGTTGTGATGTTAATGCCCAAGTAGGTGCGCTAAATCAAGGACCATGTCATTCCTTATCAAATCCATGATGTTGCGTAGTATATTTAGCTTGATCAAAAGTGAATCGGTTGGTTTCTTCTCAATCTATAAAAATCTCACTGTTGAAAGCAAAAAGCTATTACCTATGGAAAAAGTCTCTATAAATAAAAATATAATTTTTTCTAGGTTTGGTTGCTTCTTGAGGATTTGAAATCCATGTACTATGCTTCAACTAACTGCTTTCAGCCTTATGTATCAGCACATGCTAACGTTAGCTCTATGTAGGCTGATGGCACTTAGTGGCTACCATTAATGATGAATGTGCTGGTTTCACACCCATAAGATCATGATTACTCCTATAGTGGTTGTTTACTTCTAAAGTTTGCAGGAATTTTATACCTTCAAATTGTTGTTTTAAAATTTCTTGCACAATTTCATATGTGTGTTTTTGTGCAGTGCCTAGTTGATGTCAGCATTGGACTTCTTACTAGTGGTGTGCTTGAAGGATATGGAAAGGGGCAGGAGGCACCAACCACTACATTCTATCATGATAAAGGTTAAAGTCAATAGATACCTTCAGCAAGACTATTGTGGAGTTTCCTCTTCAATATCATGGATGTATGTTAGTATGAAGTTTGTGGTATGTTTGGAACTAAGTTGAATATAACTATGGTGGTAATGTTGTAACTTTGTTTAAGAACTTGAGGAGCAAGGAATGTGAATAATTTGATAGTGGACAATTGAATTTGGGAATAAAAATTGTGGCACATGAACTTGACATTTTGCCAATTTAGTATCTTGTGAAGGTAGTGGCAAATTTAGTTGTCTTCTGCATTAGCCAACATAGGGGCAACTCTGACAGAAATATAACCTTTTCTAGAGCTCAGAATAACATCATGGATGTCATGTGCGCAAGTTGATACTCAACAAACTTTTCCTCCCCCATGAAATGCATGCAACTCTAACATACTTGTAAAAATATCCGAAATCCTTGATAACATGTGAAACTCCCAACGTTAGCCATCAATTCTAATTTCAAAATTAGGAACATGTAACAAGTCATGGGTGGCACATGAATCTGTGCTTAGTTCCCAAATACATGTGATGGAGCACTTCATACTATAATTTCATAATATGCAATGTGTATACCTTTTAACACTTAGCAATTGGGGACACCTGTTTTAAGTTTAGCTTCAATAGCGACAAAACATTTTATTCCTAAAAGCCCATGTCAACAACACCTACTGTTTATGTAAACCCTACCATTTCCCTGGGTGTTTTTCTTGTTTTAAATTTGGCTTCAATAGCCACAAAACACATTATTCCTAAAAGCCTAAGCCAACACCTATTATTTGTGCAAACCCAGCCACTTCCTGGCATTTTTCCATACTGTATTAAAGACATGGAAAGACTTTGCATAGATGAGTTTTGCAACCTATCCAAGCTAACAGATGTCTCCATGAAAGAGAAAAATTGGACATTATCGAGTGGCTTCAATGCTAGACAATGCATTTGCTAGACAATGAACTTGTAGTGGCTGAGAACAATGGAGGTGGACATTGTTGTCCCCGCAGTTGAAGCCTTATGAACAAGCACGAGCTCAATGTATTGCTAAACTCCAAGCACAACTAGCTCCACTAAAACGTCAGGCTGCTGAACTGTGAGCTTATAGAATCCTCTCCTTACTTTTTTGCAGACACATGTGTGGTTTTGAAATGTAGGTTTGTTGCAAACATGTGTGTTAATGTTTATGTATCATAGACTTGTTCCACTATAAGATAAGATGCAGGGAAGGTCGAAAATCTATAGGGTGGGTGGAAAACATGATGCTTTCAAATCATGTTAGGGTGTGGGTGGGACCTACCAAATAGGTAAGTACTTCCATTAGGGTTTGTGTCACACAGTGATGTGTTTGCATCCTTAAGGCACTGCCCTTTCACTCATGTTCTTGTTAATCTACCTTTTCATTCATGTTCTTGATAGTTTGGGGTTTGTATCTTTCACACATTACTTGCACAACAATGGGGTTTGTATCTATCACATATTACTTGCATAGTAATGTCTATATGTGTATGAGTCAACAATTGGGAGCTTTGAAACATAAATGTTGGGTGCTTTGTTGAAGTTCTTTGCATACCTTAAGTAATTAGTCTACAACAGTTGTGAACAGTGCTAACCATAGTTCGCGTATTTAGAGATTGTGACATTTGTTGCAAGTGGAAAATTTCACATAAGAAGAAGGTTAAGCAACATCTTGTGGATAGGATAACGTCACAACCATGTAGGAAGAGTGGTAGGATTGCTACAAGACCACAAGCAAGCATGGCAGAAGAAGGGGGATTATTAATGTCTACATCAAAAAGCGAATGTGACACTAGTAGCAATGAAGAGCAATCTGAAGAATAATTCGATAATGTTAACTCTGAATGACAACAACAAATGTGTCTTCAACTATAAAGGAAGTGAAAAACCTTGGCAATAAATGAATGGCAACAAGGACACCGGACTAGGTTTAAAGCAAAAAAAATAATTCATTGTTTCATGCAATTGGTTTGCTTTTGGAAGTTGTTAGTAAATCAAGAACCAATGCTTGTCCAGATTAAGTGGTCAAGACTATTTACTTATTCCCTAACCACAAGCATTTAGATGATTACTATTTTATATATTTTGTGCCTTGATTTTGTAAGATTTTTTTGCTAATTAGTTTGTCCCCCCCCATGTTCTTATCTTCATTCCACATAGCAAATGACCATGTGTTTTCATGCAATGATTACAAAATGTATATATGTTATCAACATTACAAGAAATGGAAATTTTTTTGTGGTAATGAACAACATTTAATTTGCACCCCATGTCAAAACTTAGGGTTTCACATTAATGTTTTGTCCCTCTCAGCTGCTTAGGGATGAAACTCTCAAGAGATCACTACCCTATTTGAATAGTCATTAGGTACAATGAGGATTAAAAGACCATTTACTTCTTGCACTCTCCTAGCAAATCAGAAAATGGTGTGGGCTTTTGAATGGAATAAACTAATGGATCCACATTATATCATTAAATGTCTGTAGGACCATTTTAGTTTGTTCTATGGTTTTGCCCATTGAAGGAAATGACATTCAATTTCAACACTCCCATACATTCTTTGAGTCATGTATGGGAGTGTTATATTGTTGACAAGTCTGCTAATGAGGGCTGAAAATTTTGACACCCAATGGGCTATAGCTTGCTAGGATTGTTGTTTATTTTTCATGCCTTGTTTTGAGTTTGGTTGTGGAATGTTTGTAGTTAGAAGGCTTGAAAGAGCAACATGATTCTAGGTCTATAGCATGTTCATTGGTTCACAAGTAGTCTCATACTTCAATCTTGGTTTAATCCAGATAAAATGTTTTGCATTTTGGCCAAAGATTAGTTATATGTTTAATACTAGACATAGGAAATGCTTGGGGATTGCTAATGTCAGTAGGTAGTTTTGAGTAGTTTATAATGGGGTAAGGACACAGAAAGAACCATTCTTCAACTAGGTAGGTTTTGCTTATAAAATTACAACGGCACAATTGATGCCAACCATTTATTTCCAATACTATGAATCCAAGTTCAACGCAAGCCTTGAGCTTCGGTGGTAGGTTTTGGTACCTGGCATAAATCGTTTTGAAAAAAAGAGGGGGGAGCGGCTGGTGGTCAGTGGGCCACTCTATCTGGCCCAGCGCGTTGCCGTTGTAGCTCGGGCAGAAGGCGGGGAGGTGCGCTACCTTCCCGTCCTTGTTTTTGTTGGCGCAGCGCAGCAACAAGAAGGGAGCAGCCGTGTCTTCGGTTGTTTTCGGCGAGGAGCTGTAGCTGCAGAAAACAAGAGAAGAAGAAGGAAATAAGAAGAAAAGAGGCAAAAGAGAGGAAGAAGAAGAAGGCGAAAAAAACTGGGGGCGGTGGCGATGGTGGCAGGAGCGTGGAGCTCCGCGCCGCCATCGCCGTGAGCTCCCAGCTCACCCGAACCTCCCCTCGAACCTGCCAGGTTCGGCATGTTGGGAGGTTCGCGAGGTCCGGGGGGGGCCCGGGATATGAAGGGTCGAGGGGTCCAATCCGGACCTCCCATTTTATTTTTCGTATTTTTCTAATTTTCCGAGCCTAGGGCTTAGGTTCGGCACTAATAGGAACCTGCCAGCATTTTCTTTTTCATCCATTTGAGAGATTTCGTCCAATTTTTGGATGAAAATATTCATCCATATACCTAGGGGTAGCTAGTGGGTGAACAAGGGTTAGTGATTGTGTCTGTAGGCTAATTAACGGACAACCCACCTTTGAGCGTACACTGGACAATTTGACCTTTGAGACCGGATAAAAGTTTAATTTTTAAACATTAATTTTTATTCTCACTTTGAATTTTTTTGAAAAGTCATACCATCGCATACGGCATCAGATTGGAGTGATCTTTATGCTGTTGGATTTCTCTTACAGAGAACTACAAGGTGCAAGTGTGCAGAATTTTTGAAGACTACAAATTTTGAAGGTCCAGAGGCTATTTTTTCTTATTTCGTGAATTAATTTTCATTAATTCTAGGGAAATTCATATCTTTCGCATTTGAAGGCAAAATTAGAAGCTTTTTGTGGCAATTAGTTCTTGTTAAAGAGCACTTCTAGCATGAAAGTTTTTAGCTCAATTGGAGACAAGTGCTTTTGGAGGTTCATTCTAGGCACAAGGTGATTTGTAGCCAACTTTTTCATACCAAACATTTGGTGGTTTAACATTGTGCTAGTGAGTTATATTTTTTGCACCTTACAAGTGGTGGAGTGCTATGCCATCAGCAAATGCAAAGGATTTGAATTCCTATCATGATTCTTGTGCGAGAATCACAAAAGTGGATATTTGTGATCCATGAATTGTGCAAATCCACTTGTGTTTGTTGGGTTGCATCTGTTGTTTATTAACACGTTGGTCAAGTTGTCATATGCCTTCAGAGGGTAAAGGGATTACCATGGTGTGCACCATTTGACTATAATCTTGGGGTGAGCACATGCTCTCAAGTTGACCTTTTGGTAGTCTATGTGTACTTTTGAATGTGAAACTTCAGGTGAAAGGCTATGTGCCTTCCCACGCATGCCATTATTGCCATAGTGAGCATGGGGGCTGTGATTGGTGTGGTTCATGCCTAGGCATGGGATAATGCTACCACTCAATCTTGATCACTTAATAGGTTTTACTTGACCCATGGTTTCCCTAAACATGTTGATTAGGTTTTAATCAAGGTTTAGGTTGTATTGGGAGATACAATTGTATATATGTTTAAATTTGATCACCAAGATGTCCCATTGTTTATTGTTGTGGTGAGACTGGGTTGATGATTAGTAGACCACCTTGTTATGTTCACACTATGCCCTAGTTTGTTGGCCTTATGGAATGTTTTTGTGGGTGAAAGTGCCCTAGCCATACAAGTGCAACATCTTGGGTTCATGTCATGAGGTTTATGTTTTGGGGTTTGGTTAAGCTGCAACAAATTCAACATCCTTATAAATTTAATTTGAACCATCTTAGGTGTATCATTTTTTTGTGATTGGATTTTAAGAGGGATATCCAAGTTAAGGTTTAGGGTTCATCACGAAGGTGACATGACATTCAAAGGACAGGGACACTGTTACTAGTGGTTTCACTAGGCGAAGGGTGTGGTTTAAGCCACCTTCATAATCATCTAAGGGAGAAATTTCAAATTTCTGAAACAAATTTTTCTTTAAAGTTTGTCACCCCACCATTATTGTGGAACATGGAGAAGATGTATGGAGCCACCAAAGGGCCTTGTTGATATTCGGGGGCAGTTGGCACCATTGAATTGGATGATTTCATCTAGGAGTTTGATAGCTTGTGTGATATGAAACAAATGCATCATCCCCAGTTGTTCACACTCTTCGCGGCATGGAAGGGTTGCTTATGGATGATTATTATGAGATCAAACATGCCCATGAGATTCAAATTGAGAAGTGGTGGCTATATTGGTCTCCCAATTATGTTTCTATTATTAGGGGAATTGTGGCCCCAAGTGGTGCAACAACAACCCCTAGCATTAGTTCGACAAGTGAAAGCGAAGGTGCCATTAGTATTAAAGCCATTGGAAGTGGTGGAACTATCAAGGGTGGTAATGCAAGGGCGTCCACTAATACACAAAGTCCATTGCCTACATTTAACCATTTATGGAATTTTTTCATGAGTTACAATGGAATTACCAAGGGGTTAAAACTGAAAAGTTAAGAAGTTTGTAAGATTTTTAACATAAACCCCATGAAAGCTTTTGAAAAGCATGTGCATGGATGCATAAATTAATCGGCGTTATAGAAGCCCAAATAATTCAATTTTGGTATGGGATCCTGGACAAGAAGCTTAGATGTCAAATTTTGAAATGCCATTTTATTGTAACCCATCCAACCCACTTTGGCCAATGTGTTTTAGTTGTTGCAAAAGATTGAGATGAACATGGTGGAGGAATAGGTGGTCACCCTTGGGTTCAACAATGACAACCCAAGGAATTCTCCAACACCAATAGGTGAACAATCATGAAGTCAACCCATCAAAGTTCTGCCACCCAACGTCAAGGGGGTCAAACCAAATGTAGGTGGTGTTACAACAAAACAAGGTGGAGAAGATAAATTTGGAGGTGTGGTGGGTTTCATAAGAAAAAGGATTGTCCCAACCCACCACAGGCCATAACTTCTAACCCTAATCCCAGCCAGCCATGTTCTCATTGTCATGCATATGAATATGATGCTAATTATTGCTTCACACTTCACCCATAATTATGGCAAGGTCAATCGCAGAACACCAATGTGAATAAGGGCCAAGGTTTTGGGAAGGGCCAAAACGGGAAAGGTGCGGCCAACAAAGGGTCTGCCACCAAGCCAACGCAAGGCCAACCCAACACCATGGAGGCTAAGTATGAACGGTTGGAGGCCCTAATCACAAGCATGGTGGCCCAAATGAAATCTACTGCATTTAAACCAAAGAAGGCCAAGGATCGGGAAGATGGCCAATCATATGGATCAAAGATTCTTTTGTGGAATTGGTTTTTTAATATCAATAACACCATATCAAATGATGGCACATATGTCAAAAGATCATGTATCATGGGTAACAAATGATGGAAACCATGTTATGGTTCCAAATCTTATTGAAATGATTTCCACAATTGCACCAATGACAAGAACTAGTGCACGTGTGCTAGAACCATGAAAGATTGGATCCTTGTTATGGTGAGGTTCGACGCTAAATGCAGCTCCCACAATCATTTGTGTTGACATGCACCATTCCTAATCCCATGGGGGCGTTAACTTCTAGTGGAATGTTAAGGAAGGCATGTAGTTTTATTCTTAAGTCCAAGGCACCCACATGTTTGATGGGGGTGGCCAAAGTAGTGTGTTAGGCACCATTGTTTTATGTTGAGATATTGGCCATTTCAAGTATTCAACTAGTAGCCATGTCTCGTCTAGCGGCCACATTATGTGAAAATGATGGAACATCATATGTGATGGTTAGGTCAAAGGACACTTTTGTGCCTCCTATAGTTCCACATGTAATTTCTTATGTTAATCGCATGGTTTAACTTGAATTTTGGCATATGGTTGTGGCCAAACTTCATGACCTTTTAGCATGATTAGCCATTAATCGACCTAGTGTTATTCCTGGAGTTGTGAATGTGCACAATGAGGAAGGAGTATTTCAGTTGAGGAGGGCATCAGTACAACAATATTGACCCCTTAGGGTGTTGTTGGATTCTAGTGCTCAACCTTTGATGTTGGGCAAAGTTACTGTTGATGGTCTTGGATTGATCGATGTTGATATTGACCCATGCCCATATCATATTTTGACATCCATGGGTGGGTTAGAAAAAACATGAGGGTTAACTAAGTAGGAGATTGTGATTTAGATTAATCACAAGAAGGAAAAACTTGATTTGTAACTGGTGTCTATGACTATTTTTTAATCGAAAGAGACATTTTACAACTAACTATCCAGTAGTCACTTAAGACAAGTTGCAGACGACACATAATCGCATGAAACATTACATCAAGATGACATCATTAGATGGTAGATGAAAACAAATTTAGTACATATTGTTTCATCCAATGGGGCCAGTATATACATAGTGTATATGGGGCATCATTTTGCGACTATAGGTTGCAACTATTTTGGTGGATCCAATCTCCAACCATGTGGAAACACATGTTAATTATTGAAATACTTAAATTATGTTTTCTTAAATCCTTCCAGATTTATCTAGGTCATTGGATTTAACACGTTGGGATTGTCACATGTGGTAAGACAATGTAAGATCAAGTTTTTCCTGATCTTATGGGTAAGGAGTGGCCATGTTTTTTTTTCTAATTAGCTAATGGGTTATTGGCACATGGCATGGTTTCTAATATTGGGGAACTAATTGATGTACAAACCAAAAACATATTTGGACCATCCAATTCCTATGTTTTCAATTTACAAACGTGGCATTTGATTAAAAGGTCTGATTTTCCCAGATCGTGATATTGGATGATTTAGAATTTTCTAAATCTTATGGCCAAGAATGGCCATGTCTTTTGTGTTTGGCTAATCGAAACGTGCCACATGTTTCATTATGAGCATCATGGCATTTAAATATTTATTAAAAAAACCCTAGATTTATCCCAATCATCAGATGTCAATAATGAATATCTTGACATGTGTCGCATTATTGTTTGAATGGAAATTTCAAATCTGCCACATCTTTTAAAGATTGAGGAATAGAAACATGCCACATGGCGATGTTAAATAATTTGTAAAATATATTTTTATTAAAAGGGAATAATGGACCCCAATTCAAACTCATAAAATATTTTCTCACTTCCATATTGAACTTTGCAATAGTAGCCTTTTGTCACCCAACATGTTTTTATAAGCCATCAAACTTTAAAACAAGCAACTTGTCTTTTTTCTCAATACAACTACAAACCTTACACTTCACCATGGATAGTTTACCATTAGGACCCATCATTGCCTTTGCCCAAGGCAATTTTGTAGCGAAATATCTTGAAACGCTTTGTTAAGTTCCCATTCTACCTTCTTGGCTTTCTTTGGCTTTGGAATAGTAGGGTTAAAATCAAGTGACATAGGTTTTTCAACACCAATAATAGTGCCTAAAAAAGAAACATTAGCTGTAAACAAAGATTTGCTACTACCATCTTGTAGTTCCAAGGAGGGGGGGCAACAAATTACTTGTTTCTGCTACAATAGATTTGGAACTAGAGGAAAGATCAATAAAAACCAGGAAAAAAAATGCATGAATTTAAAATTCGTAGGAGGTTTTAGTAGAGCCATCAGAGATGGCGTGCAAGAAGACTAGATGAAAATTCCATAAGATGTGAACAAAACAACAAACCAATACAAAATCAACAAATAAAGATTTCGAAAACCACAACAATTCAAGCTCAAAGGTTTGGGGAATCCAAAAACCTAAAACAAACCTTAAACTCTGAGAGTTCAAAAAGAGGTTGATGAACATTGGAAACCCTCTCAGATTGCATAAAGGTTGAATGTCTGAGTTTAGTACCTAACTATGCAAATCATCCATGGCAAAGGTGAAAAAAATGGATTGTTTTTGTTGACACATTCAAGTAGCACAAAATTGCAAACAATGCTCACTAGTCCAAAGTCCTTGCAATAGTCACCAAACTTGAAGCTTGATTTAAACAAGTTTGCAACTTCAAACTCCAAACTCCAAACAAACCACTTAAGCAACAAGCTTAATGCAAGATCTTGATTCTTGATTTCAACAACAAGAAAACAAATAATCACCAAACCTTAAGCTTGATTATCATGAATCTACAACATCCAAACTTCAAATTCCAAACACAAATTATTTAAGGAGCAAGCTTAATGCAAGATCTCGACTTCAACAACAAGAAAACATCAAAGGCAAATTCAATTTGCAAGGAAGACTTATGCTCACCAACCTCTAGAATCTATGGTCATTGTGCAATAGATGTTGTGCTCCAATGACGGCTACAGAGTCTAGATCGTTGATGCTTAAGAATTGCTAGTAAGAAAATTGTGACATAAACAAGTAGAGGTGACATCTTGTTGGAATAGGTCGAAATTGGAGGCAACATTATGGTGGAGCTGATTGAAAAGGAAGCGACAACATTGCAACTCCGTTTTGCAAAACCTTGTGAACATGAAAACGCTTGTAGTAATGCAATGGTGACTTGTGTCGTGCCTCTTTTGAAAGGTGGCATCATGGGGTCCTCTAGGCATTGTACAAACCAACAACCATCTCTGTCATAGATAGGAAAAAGGTGGCCTCTTTTTTCTAAACGGACATCGGATGGCAGCAATCTGGACAAAATAATGGCCCTAATTTAGGGCAGGGAGATAAAAAGGTATTATTTTCGGGTTGAAAATATGCGAAATTTCACCACTGAAAAAAACGCTACCGTGGACCTTGGACTCCACCTTCAATTCATGGTGCAGAAGGCACTGACAGCAGTGCTTTCCACTATAGCAGAACTGTTCCGTTGATTGAATTGAAAATAAGACTCATACTTTTCAAATCATGAGCCTAGAAATTTGTTATTAGATAAGATTGTATATCAACTATTAGGAGTGACCCATAACATGCCGAGTTCCAATAACAATGGAAGAAGAGGAAGAGTCTAAAGAGCAGAAAGAATTAACAAATCATATTGACGTTTTGAAGTACAGGAGAAATGGATTTTTTGTGCCTTTTAGGTGCAACTTCCGCAGGCAATTTGGGGACTTGAGATATACCACAAAAAGAAAGACAGAGAAGATTACCATAGCATCCAGCCGGATTTGACAACAAACTGCTGAGTAATCAATTAAATTTCAAATCTTAACTTTAACACTTGATTTTTTAATTCTGAATTTTTTGGCAGATAATGTTTATATAAAATATAAAATATGATTTTGCTGTCTTTGTCATATTCTTCAATTCTAGAAATGATAGGTCTGAAGTTCAAACCCGACAGTCGAAATATTTCAAAATTTAATAATAATAATAATAATAATAATAATATTGACACAAATAGTAAATATTCTTTCAAATTTTCGAAAAAGTAAGAAATAATTTAATTATGCTGAAACCGTTCATGTACTGTATATCTACTTATATAAAAGAATCGGTGTGTGTCCGTCCATCCGTCCGATATCCTATTGGCTGGAACTCAGTCCGATATCCTATTGGCTGGAAAACTCAGGGTAATGGGTATCACTCAGTGTCAGGAAAAATCACTCAATGTGATGGGTATCACTCAGTGTCAGGAAAAATCACTCAGTGTGATGGGTATCACTCAGTGTCTGGTTTGTTTGTGAGGAAAACAGGGTCCCTCAGTGCAA
>Ga0209611_10012905_pt1 | contig 11627 bp, 10 predicted proteins | sample S1TSphgellanicum_3_FD_187693 | JGI IMG/M metagenome (GOLD analysis project Ga0209611, IMG submission 187693) | Host-associated microbial communities from peat moss isolated from Minnesota, USA - S1T2_Fc - Sphagnum magellanicum MG (SPAdes) (version 2) | ecosystem: Host-associated > Plants > Peat...
CATCATGACGTCACCTTTCGCCATCCTGCGTAACCTCCCCTCCCCTCCCTTGTGGAACTCCCCTTCCATTCCTCCTTCCACCCTTCGACCCTAACCTTCAACCCCTCGTAGGTGCCACGTCATCATCATATACAAGTTATGCCCCACGTTACCTGTTTTGGCATATCCCATCATCACCATCCCCCATCCCCATGCGACTTTTTTTCAATGCTTACCCATCCACCATGCCCACCTGCCTATTGTCATTGTCAACCTTTTCACTTTAAGGCATCAACATTGTCCTTCATCGCACACATGTTTTGCACTCCATTTCGCATAGTACCCACATCTCTCTGTTGTTTCTCTACATGTGCATTGCTGAAGCATTTCACAATCATTATACTTCTTCCTGATCTCATCAATCAGAAATAACTTCTGCAAGTGGTTTTACAACATGCAATCCACCTTCAAGTATGTGCATTGCCCAATTTGGAGGGCATTCCCTCTACTTTAGTTGCAAAAACAGCAAGATTGTTAGTCCTTAGCAAGCTTGGTTGTAGAAATTACAAACCTAAGGTCATTTTTCACCTTCAAGTTCCAAAGTTGCCTTGAGCATCTCATGTTTGATGCATTGTGTGCTTACACCTAGAGACATTTCCTTCTTCATTCTTACCCTTGTCTAGTTGTAGGCATGATTCATGTTTTGGACTTATGTCATTTCCCAAGGCATTGTTATAGCCTAACCACCTTATTGATTATGTGTTTTTCCACGTTTCTTTCATGCAGTAGTATTAATCATTTTCCATTATACTCAGCTTCTACTCTAAACCAGGTCCTTGTAATTGAAAAGGTACGCAACATCATTTTGCACTAGTTGATGTACCATTTTATTTTATTTTATTTCCTTTCAAAGTATTTTTGTTGATCATTCTTGTAACATGGCATGTTGGTGGAACCATAAAAGTGTGTTCAGGCCATGTAACTTGACCATAACCTTGTTAAAAATCCCCCCTTTCATTGTACCTCAAATTAACATGTAACATTATTATTATTGTTGTAACTTGTCCCACTTATTTACCTTATAATAATGATAATTTCAATTTCATGTGACAACTAACCAAAGGTATTTATGTTGCCCTTACATAATCAGTTGAACCAACTTACAAATAACCTACAAGACATTGTAACAAGGTATTCATTGCATGTAACATTATGTTTCCCTCATAACATGTTTACAAACTATTTAGATGCCTCTTTGTGTCAACCTTATCCTAGCTATAACATTTGTCTTGTAAAATGAAATTTCCTTTCATGTTAATCGCATTGTTGTTCATTTCCATGCCCTTTTAAAAGATCCCCCCTTGCATTGTATTTCAATTAAATATGTGACACATAACATGATTGCTCTTATTACCAATCCCATTTATTTTGTAATGGTAATTTTAATTTCATGTGTCATTTGTCAAAAGGTATTTGTGTTGCTCTTGCAAAATCAGTTAAACCAAATTACAAATAACTTACTAGATATTGTAACAAAGTACTCATTCCATGGAGCATTATGTTTTTCCTATAACATGCTTACAAATTGTTTAAATGCCTCATTGTGTCAACCTTATCCTAGCTATATCATCTATCTTGGGTGAAAACACACTAAAGGTGATCCACTTTTATTCAAAAAATGTGATGTACAACAAGTATTATAATATGCAATAAGCTAAAATCCTAATGGCATCTTTTGGCAAGTAAAAAACTTTAGAATTTGCACAATAACATTTTTGAACTCAAAGTTCATTTTGAATTAAAATTAATTTTGATCCAATGGTTAGATGAAAAGGATTGGATAAAATCAATGTACACAAAGTACATAACTTACTGTTTTTCAACAACCATAGGGCTTCATGTTTATGATTCATAAAACATTACCAAACAAAAGAAAATTGAAAAAATAATGCAATGCCCATCTATAAAATCTCCTCCTCTTTTATATGGTAGTGGTTTTTTCCTAAAAATACGATATTATTATGCATTCATTATTAAACAAATGCAAAAAAAAAACATTCTTTGAATGGAATTTCACCCAAATATTTTAAATTTCTAAATTGTCCTAGATTTAACTAATGTATATCAATACCATACACCATAAAAAAATTCACCCAATAATCCATCCACAACCCTAGTTTTGAAATATATATTCAAATTTTCAAACTCTATAGGTATTATTTTGTCACGAATATCCTCCATACGTTCAATTTCTTCAATGTTTGTTGAATTTTTCAAAATAATTGATTAAATGAAGTCTAAAGGTAATCAAATATACTTTTAAAAACAAAAATAATCCAAGATATGATGTCCATACATTACCAAAAATAATAATTGTAGAAAAATTATACATATGACTACAATTTTGGGGGGGCTTAGTGTGCTTTCACCCTCTTGCATTGTAGTTCAATTAGATATATGACATGTAACATGATTGCTCTTGTTGTAACCAATCCCACTTACTTTGTAATTGGTAATCTCAAATTCATTTAACATCTAACAAAAGGTATTTGTGTTGCTCTTGTAAAATTAGTTGAACCAAATTACAAGTAACCTACAAAACATCGTAACAAGGTACTCATTCCATGTAGCATTATGCCTCCCCTATAACATGTTTACAAATTGTTTAAATGCCTCTTTATGTCAACCCTATCCTAGCTACATGTGTCTTGCAAAATGAAATTTCCTCCCACATGTCAATCCCAAATTATTATTCATTTTCTTTTTTAAATATATTCTCTTGCATTGTACTTCATTAGTTATTTGATGTAACAGTTGATTGCTTGTGTTATAACCAATTCCACGTACTTCAATATGGTAACTTGTTGATATATGTTATTATTTTAGAGGGTGTTGTTAATCCATGCCTTATCTACTAGTATGCACTCTTACATGCTTATTCTATATGTTGGGGTTAGCTCCAGAAGGAGTCTTGCATTGGTGGGCCATTCATTTACGAACCTTTCATGTATTGTCACTAAGAGGACAAGTGCTAACCATTAGTCTAGTATTCTTCTTTTACATATGATTTTGTTGTTTGGTTTTGTAACATCAATGTGGTACATATAATGCAATTGTGTCACATGAAATTGTATCCATTTGCTTGTTACATGTAGATCATAATCATATCTATGGAATTTAATGTGTAATTTTCTAATTGGTAATTTGGCTTAAATATGCATGTTTAATCCAACCCATCATATTGTGACATGTTTAACAATAAATTTGGCAGGAACATTTGTCATCATTAGATATGATGAAACCCTAAACCTATCAATGAGTTTCCCAAACCCTAGAACACAACAAAATGCTTAGTCAATGTAATATTTTCCACAACTTTGTAAAAGATGTACACACAATATGCAACTACATAGTTTCATATCTTTGGACTTTGACATCGGGCTACATTACAATGTTGTTTTAAAGTTGTATTTGTAGTTTCTTACTTATTAACAATGGGTAGAGACTTAATTCTTTGGAAGCCTCGAGAAATCACTAACAATGTGGTGTTGGGTCAATATTGTAAGACATACCAAAATATTTTGACACAATTCAATGAGTTTTTTTGTTACAGATATTCTATCAATTATGGTAGTTGAGAAGAACAATACGATGGAGGCAAAGGAGATATTTGAAGGCTTGTTGAAATATTATGTCAAAATGTATGTAAAGCAGTTCGTAGAGCAATGGGTGACCCCTGAACTCTATCATGAATTGTTAAAGCAAACCCAAATTGTTCAAATCGCCATAACTTCCAATGCATATACTATGGGCATTATGAGAAATTGTGTTTACAAATACTAAACTGGCATGCAACTAAATTGTCATGGAAACTACTATCCAACTAAGGTACAACTACAATATGGAAATACAATAATTAATAATAAAATGCCACATTAGAATATTTCATAGTTGTAATTTAGTTACACATTAATTGGACTCTATACGACCATATGTGTGCAAAGTATATACAATGATAGTCAACCGTATTTTGACCATGATCACAAGTTGTAACAAAGTGGTTAATCTCAACTATGTTGCAATTAGTGTAGCTATAATGTTAAGTGAACAACTATTTTGTAATTGGCATGACATTGATGTGTATGATCATGCCACATGTATAATTAGGTAAAGGTCCATAACATTTGAAACTTACAACTTGTTTGCAACTAAAACTTAATTAAATTAGTTTTACAACTAAATTACAATTAAATGTGCCATTATGGTTTCACTACATAACTATTATTTGTTCACTATTTTAGAACTAGAGTGTTCAATTCATCTAGAATTAGTTGTCCACTATGTGACAACTCATATTATTAAAAGATTTATAGATTGTGCAATTCATTGAAAATGTAAATGCAAGCCTCTAGTTGGATTGGAATGGTGTATTAAAATGTTTATCAATATGTACACATAGATATCATTGTTTATACACTTCAAACTTTTAAAAACTATATTATTAAATGTTTGATTGATACGAGCCAATTCCTTTATTGAACTAATTAATTAAAAGAATTCATTTTCATAATTATATAAATAACTAAAATTTAAATAATGTAGTAAATATTATAGTCTTATTTTCTGTCATTGATGTTCAATTGTTGTGTTAATAATATTTCATTACATTGGAATTCAGAATATTATGTTGGTATATATACATATATATCAAACCATACAACTTCATGAAAGATGAAAATCTATTTTTGAATTGAGTTTAAAATATATATGTATATTTTATTAAACATTCAATAAGGGTGTACATATGAATATGTCTTTATATACTTCAATGTCTTCTACTCAAATTCTCGTTTATTATTTAACATTTCAGAATGAATTATTTGTTATTAATTTTTTTAATTAGTAATTAATATGTAATATACTTAATTACCATGAACCAATTAAGTAAACTAAATAATAAACTATTCATATGAATTCATTAATCAAATTTGATTAATTATTATTTAATTAATCAATCCAAATAATTTTAGATAACAAACTTTGTTAATGTAGGTGAGTAATTATTGAATTTTATTTGAATTCAGAACATCAATTATCAACACAGTTAATTATCTAATAATTATTTAAATAATTAATCATCTAATATTTATTTTAATAATTAATTATTTGAATCAATCAACTAATTAATTATCTGAATTATATTAACTAATTCATATAATCAATTTAGATAATTAATTATCGTATATTTAATTCAAATAATAATGTTAGATGATTAATCATAATTTCAAATTATTTACAAAATTAAAATCAAACAGAAAGCATGTGGGAATTTCTTTTTTATAGTTACAACTCAATTGCAACTAAGGTGTCACTAAAAGATTTAACCCATATGCTTTGTTTTCAATATCTCATTTCACAAACTATATAAAGCAAGTGACTCTTCTTGCATTCTCACATTAAAATACATGTGCCATGTTAGAATGAGCTCATAAAAGTTTAATCTTAAAGGCAAAACACATAACAAATTTAAAAACTTATGTGGTTCTTTAATTCACCTATTTTTTTAGTATCCTACTTTCCTATTTACCTACTTGCCTACCTAAGTAAGTAGGTAGGTAAGTAGGTAAGTTGGAGCTATATCAACTTACCTACCTATGGCTATGTACTAACCTACCTAGGTATATATATATATATATATATATATATATTTGTTCTCAAAATTCAATTAATATGCCATGTGACAACTTTTGATTGTGCCACGTGTCAAATCCAAGACCATCTAAAATGAATAATCATAATGGACAATGGATATCAATATTTCAAAAAAATCACCAAAAAATCTTCATAATGCCACGTGTTAAATTTTGATGGATGGATGAAAAATGACATCAACATGACATTATGACTATAGTCATAAAGGAGTTGCATAATAGTTGAAAAAAAGTTGTTGCAACAAAATTATAATTGAGTTGTAATGAGTTGCATTGTATATACGATGAGTTGCAACTCTTGCAACTTTTGCAACTTATCTGATAGCACTCACAATGTATAAATACTATAAGTTGCAAGTGGCTAATGCAATTCAAAAATTAAATTGCAAGGCAAATTGCAAAACACCCTAGGTTTTGCCTAGTTGAATATCATTAAATAGAAACAAACGACAAGTGTAGACTTGTGACCAAAGACCTCCATACATGCATTGTGAAACAACCCTACTCAAGTTCCCTTGCAAACTACGTATTATAAAAGTTGTCTTTATTCCACTAGCCATCCATTCAACATTCAATGGCAAGGGCTAGCTTTCACTTGAGTGGTGGACGAGTCTTGTAACGCCAAGCAAGGTTAGCACTATGAGTCCATTATGACCCATTCCTCTCAATATGGAGTGAACACAAGTATGTAAGTGTTGTGTAACTTAGAGTTTCTCACATCTAGTGTAGTCATTCATTGGAACTTGACTATTAATTTACAATGCCAAATTGTTGTAAAAACACCCAATGTCAATACACTATATTAAATCAAATCTATAGATTTCTAAAACATGGTTGATTAGCAAATCCCAATGATTGAGTGACAAATCCCAAAGTGGCAGTGACAAATCCTAGTGTGATAGTGTTACATCCCAATGTGTAATGTAATATCCCAATGTATAGGGATTCACATAAGGTTACAAATGTACTCACAATGTGTTTTATCATATCTTAATCACTTAAAATCCCTATGGGCCTACTACAAAATCTCATTTTTGTATAGATGAAATGTATTTTGGACTTGGATTCTATTGGATTCAAATTGACAAGTTACTCGATCATCATGTCCAGGTACTCCTATTGGTTGGAATTGAAAGGGTTATTGGTGAACAAATTCATTTCACCAAATTGTAGGCCAAATACTATACCATCCATTTTTGGTGATGCTTAGATCCAATTTTTGTTAAAAGGTCTTACTTTTAAAACATTATTTGGTGAAATGGAATCAATGTCATTGTCCAATATACTTGTATGCATGTGGAAATCACCCCCATGGACCATATAACTAATTTAGCCTCAGTTAGTCTTGTTGTTAGAGTTGAAGGTAACCCCATTGCCTTAGATCCATCCTTAAACCATCCTCTTTTAGAACTTGTGTCATCCACACTTATAGTTCATCAAAGGCCATGGTCCCTTCTTAGGTGGACAAAGGACAAAGCCACACTACCATGTTATTTATAACAAGAGTTCAAGAAGTGTGCATATGTACTCATCCTCTCATCCTCATTATAAAGAACGTGGTTGTGAGTTTTTCATCCTTTGTGATAATAACATTGTTTGGAATATTTGTACCCATGGCAATTTGTTCCTTGATCCATTGGAAGCACATAATATTTTATTAAGCAAAAGCTTGGGTTCCATGCATCATCTATTGATCTATACATGTGCAAGTTCACATTGCACTATGCAACCCATACTAGGCTTCCAATATTGAAACCATGTAAGCTTGCAATTGGGACCGATTAAATAAACACCTCCCCTCCATAGTACCAACATATTTCCCATTCACATAGACCCTTAATTGCATATTATATGGCAATAAAACAAGCTTAAGATATTAATCTAGACCAATATTTTAAGATATTAAGCTTAACCAACTACCATATTGTGATTGAGGTCATATAATGTGATTTCATCAAAACCATGTTAAGTACTAATCATGATTGGATATAAAGCCTTTAAAATCGAAACATTAAATTTATTTGAACCCACTTGACAACTCCTCATCCCATTTTTAGCACATATATAAAATGCAGGTTGTGTCATTTACGAGGTTAATGATTCACCTCACTTGCAAGCATTTATCACTACACCAAATCGTGACTTTCATGACTTGGACATTATGCAACTATGTCCTAAATCTAGTCATGTAGTCGAATTTGACATGTTGATTTACATGGTCAGTCATGATTATGACTACATGACTAAATGCAATACGACTAACTACTTGTAATCATTACTATGACTACATGACTAACCCAACAATATGACTATGATAAGGTGGCCCCTCCCCCACCCCCATTGAACCAATCTAATTAACTTCAACCAATTTAATTTGGTTGGACATTGATAATTACGTGAGGGTTTTAAATATACATACATATATTATTCTTTTTAGGGCAACAATTTAATTAGATTCAACAATTTAAACCAATAAGAATGGGAGGTTCCCATAAAAATTATATATTTTACTAGCTATTTGGAAATAAATAAACTCATGATCAACTCATTCCACAATATTATACCATACATACATACTAATTGCACAAACATATATTTAATTAATGCAACAATATCACACACTAGAGGTTACATGGAATTGGCTCATAGACTTGAGGGCAAAGACCTTTGCTTCTTTTCATATATTAATTATAGGAGAATATTTGTATTATCTTAAAAATTTGAGGACAAAAATTAAATCAATGTATAAAGTGCAAAGCAAAGGCCTCTACATTAATGTATAAATTTGAGGCATAGGCCTTATCTATTTAATGTAGTTCATAAATTTGACGGCCAAAATTAAAAGCCATATATGTTATTTCAATCATTTAAAAAAAACAAGATGAACATGTACAATGTGAAAGCAAGTGACATCAACTAATGTAAATTGTGAAGGTGTAGGTGTACATGTAATCAAACCTTACACCTTCAAAGTAAATGTTGATGTGCTAGCTAATAGGTAGGAGCCTAAATTTTAGGGAATTTCATTTGCCAAATTGTTTAAGTTATTAAAGAACATGATCCTTACGAAAATAAACACCAATTCTAGCTATTTAAACCAAATATGAAATATTAATGATGAAGGATTAATCTATAATCATCCTCGATATATTTTTTGCGATACAAAAAAACAAAGTGGAAGAATTCAGCAAATTTTATTAATACTTATGGTTATTTTAGAATCGCCATAAACCTTTCATATTCATTTTAATTTATTTTTTTCAATTCATTTTTTAGTAAAACCCCACACTTGTGAAAAAACATCTAAAACCACAACTTCCAATCTAAGTTAAGGGTTTAGATTTTAGACCATTGAAAGGAAAGAGGAGATGCTTGCAAAACTCTGATGGGTATGATGGAAGGTGATCTTAAAAATGATGTTGCTAAATTGTGAAGAGTTTCAGAATTGCGAAAAGCTTCAAAGGTGCAAGGATGAAGGGTTTTTGGGAGAGTGAAGTGTAAGCAATGACTGGCTTGTTGCAATTGTGACAAGTTTTTGAGCTCGTTGAGGATTTTATTCGGCATCATGTAGTTTTTTGACTTGCGAAAGGCCACAAGTAAGCTTGCATTTGTTGTTTCCATTTTTTGTTTTGAACATTTGTTGTTTTGCCAACTCCTTTGTTGGTTTATTGGTTTTCCCATTTCAACCCATCTCAACAACACCCACAACTCGTCATTAGTAAAATCATTGAATTTGAATGCATATTTCATGGAAAGCTTGCAAACTAAACCTGGGTTGGAATTGTTGATCATTTTCAACTCCTACATGTCATACCTAAGAGGTAGCACACATTAATCATCTCCAAAATGTTCTGCACTTCACCAACAATTGTATCAATGACAATAGTCTTGTATGGATCTGAAAACCCACCACCTTCATGTTTAGAACCTGCACCATGATAGAAACCATATGCCTCATCAATAATTAGGACTTTCCTAATTGTTGTTTCCAAGATCCCCCTTGTATGCTCCTCTAATTAGCCAAGCACTGATCCAACAAAGTTTTGCCTAGTGACTATAAAACACAGCCTGGAAAACCCACTACCATTCCAACAAGAGCCCATAGATCAATTTCCAGCTGAGTCCTCTAAATCAATAAATGAAACTCCACAAAAAGCCTCCATGTGTATCAATACTAAGGGACTTCATAACATGCTGAAAGTCCCCTAGTAACTCTATGTGGTTTATCTTCCTCCATTCAAGTTGCCTAGATGGCATGCAATCAAGACTAAGTTATAAGAAATAATCTAAGTGCTCCCATTTTTATGTAGGAATTTTACATGGTTTGGAACTTGTGTTCAATGGCACTTCATGTTCTACAACCCACCTTTTTTTCTATGTCATTAAGACACTGAATGAGTTATGTTGCAATCTCAGGAGTTCTAGAGGTGCATACAATGGGTGATAAATCTTCCTAGTCATAGGATTGTACCTCTTTCCAACTGATGTTTGCACTAATATTTCATTAGGTACCTACTACATACCAATATTATTGTTAATGTGCATATTCAAGATAAAATACTAGGAGAAGAGAGAATGCACATGAACTACTAATTGTTGTCTAGGCCTATAATCATGGGGTTGTCATATAGAAAATGTTGAGGCTCACCATAGAAGTTATGAGATGTCTTTTTATATCCGTGACATGGTATGCCAAACACAAATGTAAACCTAGAATTTCACATCCGGACATCCAAAAGGATGCAAAGCTAAGGCTTGATGCCAAGAGCATCAAAGGCCTTTTCCTATGATAAGTTGTATGGATATCCATCCAATAGTTAGCCACCAAATTGATTTGTTGCTTGAAACAATGCATTTTTCATCATCTAGAGCATTTGCCAACAACATCCCATGATAGTTAGAGCTATGAAAATGTAGCTCTTGGTTATACAACGCTTGCAATATTGTTTAAAGTTTTGAAATTTTTATGTATTTTTGTTGTAGTATCCTTTGGGATGGATATTTTCTTTGTGTTTTGTGCTTGCTACTCTTCATCCAACTAGATGTTTAGTTAGCAGTGAGTGACAAAGCGCTTTGGGACCACCTACTATCATACTTAGTTGTAGCCATTAATAATGGTACCACTTAATTGACCCCAACATTTAGTTCCAAGCTTCTACTTTCTTACAACATGCACATATGCAACCTAAAACTAGGTTGTGAATAGGCACCCTTTCCACATACATAGTTCTTGTTTTTGTCTTTTCTATGTCACTACATTACAAATGTTTATGGACACTCTCTGCTAGAGATTGGAGATATCAACATGATCCATGTGTCTAATGTTGAGTCTAATATTTCATACTATGTCAAATTTATAGTTTTATGTAGAAAGTTTGTAGGGTCTTTAGGTTTTTAGCTCCAAAGGGCTCAAATGGTGACTTTAATTATTATTCCAAAAACCAAAACTTACCTATAAATCAAACCAGAAGAATACTTAACAAAAAAAGATTTATCTATGAGTTTTAACATTTCAAATCTTTAAATAATCTATCGAACTTGATTCTAGGTGGGTGGGTTGCTTTGTTCTCAAAGTCGTACATTTCACAAATCTTTTAGTATATTTTTCTTTCCATGTTATTTTCCCTTTTCTTTTTTCTTTGTTTCTTTGTCTGGTCTTTGTTGTGGGGGTCTATTGCTAGCTAGTAGTATGGTTGACTATCCCTATTACTTTCAAAATTGTAGCAAAAACTCAGTTCGTAGGTTGGTGCTTATCACCGGCCTTTACCCATTGTAGGGAATTGTTGAAGTTAATGGGGAAGTTGTGATAGTTAAGTCACTATCATAGATACTATTGTTGTTGGTCCTAGAACAGGTGTGAAATTGGCATTTTTTTTCATACCAGTGTGTGTTTTTGATTTTTTTTTTTTTTTTTTTTTTCCTTTTTTTGTTTTTTTT
>Ga0209611_10012907_pt1 | contig 11626 bp, 5 predicted proteins | sample S1TSphgellanicum_3_FD_187693 | JGI IMG/M metagenome (GOLD analysis project Ga0209611, IMG submission 187693) | Host-associated microbial communities from peat moss isolated from Minnesota, USA - S1T2_Fc - Sphagnum magellanicum MG (SPAdes) (version 2) | ecosystem: Host-associated > Plants > Peat...
TTTTTTTTTTTTTTTTTCCATTTGATCTGTCTCGTTTTATGTGGTTGGCTTTATAGGTTTAAAATTACCATGTTGAAATAGGTAATTTTTAAAACGTGGAACCTATCTATAATTGTTTAAATAGATCCCACTTTAATATTTTGGTATTAGAATGTTTAGGTCTTGTTGAATATAACAGATTAGTGATCTTGACACCTAGGCCTATATTGAAGTTAGGGTTTGACCTTGGCATAATGCCCTAGCAAAAAATTCCTTGGAAAGTTTCCTATCTTTTTCCTTTCATTTCACTTAGTATTGTGTGATTAGTTTTATAGGTTTAGGATTGCCTTATAGTAATAAGTAGTCTTTAGAAAATGGGGTTCGTGTTCATAATAAACCTCCTACTTCATGGGCACCAAACATCCCATGTCCCCCAACTCATCACTTCTCATCGAACCTCATAATTCTCATCACCCATTTGCCTTATCATGCGCCACCACTGACCTATCCTCCACCTCATCCCCCATGCAAACCACAAACCGCCCACTAATTACCCTTCTAACTCTAACAAATCATACACCACCTACTAATTCCCCCTACCAACCTGCAACCCTTCATGTGAATGTGGGGTTCCAACCTTACACTTTCCCAAACCCCCTTGATCATGCATAGCTAGGACATTTTTCCCTTCCCACTTTATTGGTCCCTATAGTTAGCCATGATCATACCCCCTAACCTACCCCCATTTCTTCAACACACCGTCAACCTCCACTTAAAGTCTTGTGCCCCACCTATGGCCGCCAATTACTAATCAAGGGTTAGTTTGTCATCAACGTTCTTGTTAAACATCTAATTCATTTAATCTAAACCTTTGTGATCATCCTGACTCAATACCTTCGTTTACTCCCACCCTACCTTCATTAGCTTAGACATGGGTTTCAACAATAGATGTCCTCGAGTCCTTTCATTTAAAGTTTTTGTCGTCCTTGATTGTATAACCCCATCCCCATCACTTTACAACGTGATGTACAAATGGCATTTCTTTTTTCATTGGATAAGTTAGTGTAAGAATTGTATAATGTGGCAACTTAACACTAATGGTGTTTCATTTTGCCCCTTCGTGGTAGGCTGACAACATATAAGGAAACACAAATTTGACTAAAGTGTTTTCTAGCAAGTGACTAAGAAAACTTGCAAAAGGAATATTTTTTTGCGGGCCCAAGCTTTGTCAATTAATTCAAACACAACCCTTTTCCCCAACATCTTCTTCTAACTTGCAAACGTTTGCTCCACATTTTAACCTTTGGGCATGTAGGAGAATACTCTTGGGTAGCTCGTGCTTTGGCACCATTTTCTCCCCCACCCACGTCTTTCGACACCACCTTAGTTCTCATTGCATTACACCTCAAATTAGATGGTTATTTCCTATTTTTCCTCAAAAACTATGATCTAGACAAGTCCTTAAGCTTTTTTCTGATTCTTTCAAGTTGGCATTCTAACCCATGTTGCATTTATCGATAAGTGGTCTTTCTGGGATGGTTTTTGAACACGTTTAGAAGTATTTTCACCTTAAAGATTTAGCAAGTGGATTCCTTCAATTGTTCCAAATTTGTTTTCATATCACAAAAAGTCATTCCACCCCAAATTACATGTGTCCTTGGAGCAGCCTACCTTTTAACCATGACCAAGCCTTCAAGTGCAATTCGTCCCATTGGAGTGGGGAAGCATGTATCAACTCACAAGTCGCACTTTATGCCTTCAATTCCACGAAAGGTGAAAGCATGAAATAAGGAGCTATGTAATGTGAAAACAATGTTTAAAAATTACAAGGTCGCAACTTTGAAAAATCGTCATGCGAACACCATAATTTGGAAAATTAATTTTTTATTAAAAAAAATTATATACTTACAAAGTTTCAATTAAAAAATTTCATACAAAATCATTATCTTTCAAGAGTCCTTTTACATTTTTAACGCACTCCAAAAAAACATGTGGACAAGTTTTTTTTTCTAAATCCTTTTTCCTTATCAAAGATGCATCAATCATGCCCAATTTTTTTAAACACCTTGATGTTCATGATTAGAAGATTACTAGGAATTGAAATTGGTGAAAACATTATTTTTGATGCATTCATGCATATTTGGTTCAAATGTGCTTACGTTAATTCAAACGTGTGAAATTTGTAGGTGTTTATTTAACAAAGGTTATTTATTCATATGTCCTAAAATGCATGCATGCGTGTATGCATGATATTTGATAAAGATAATAGTCATTTGTATTTATATCTATTATAAATAACTTCCAATTTAAACTATGAAGATGATGGATGAACATACATGTAGACAATAGTTCCCTAGATGGATGACTTTGTTAAAGGTTGGATGACATAGCCTTTTTTCGTGAGTTAGGGTTGTAAACAATTACAATGGATGAACTATGGATCTTGAGATCTTTAAGATTCAATTTTTTTGCCTCGCCAATGAGTCAACATTAATGATGTATGCTTCTATTAACCTTAATTTTGCCCCGTCATTTTGAATTTCTTTCCATCTCTTGCAAGTGGGTGCTGATGGAATTGCTCATACAAACAGTACTCACCATGTTTTGTATTGCAAATTGACATTTTGCTCTAGCCGCCACTTTGTTCTCGTGCAACATTTTGCTCTAGATTACAATGGGATTGTGTGCATGTTGGAGGTCATTTTCCATAGAAGCTACAACTTGTCAGTCCTACTCCAACTTGCTTTGTTCAACACTACAACCAAACGTCATGTGCGAAGAATTTTTTGTGCATCGAGATCATTGTTACAACATCATAGCATCTTCATTGCCTTTTTGCAACCTACATCTTGATATGTCTTATGTGTCAAGAAGTAGATTGTTAAAGGATTGTGAATATGTTGGAATCAAGACACATGGAACTCATTTGAGGGTCTTGTAAATTAATGTACATTAGTATTTCATTCAAATCACATTAAGCCTGCTTCATGTTTTAGCACATCTATGCATAAAGGTAGCAACTTTCACAATGCACCTCTAGGTAAGTGGTGATTTGATTTTCCAACTTAAATTCTTGTTTTTGCTTTGAAGCATCTAGTTGATCAAGTTGTTGAACTTAACTTGATTTGCAATTTTGTTATGCCATTTGTTTTTATCTTGCAACCCATTTCACTTTAAGCTCATGAGTGACTTACAAAGCTGCAAGAAAAAAACATGTTAGCACCCTCCTCTTGGATATCACAATGGCTTGGAGAACCAAGATTCAAACTTCAATCAACATGACTATGGAGTGGTAAAATCACACATTAACATTGTTGGAAATGAAGCCAACCTTGAGGTGACTGCAATAGAGGCAACAAAAAATGTTAGTGGAAATGAGGCCAATCTTGAAATGACTGTAGCAATAGTTGAAGACGTTAGCGGAGATGAGGCTAACCTTGAGGTGCTTGCAATAATAGCCGAAGATGTTAGTGGAGTTGATTGTGCTAGATTGTTTGAATGACAATCGAGTGGGAGATGACTTAGAAGGCAATAATGAGTGTACTCCAAGAATGAAAAAGAGGGATTACAAATGAAAGTGGCAATAGTAAGCTAAAACCTGCATAGCAAAATTATGTGCATAAGAAGAAGTTTATTCTATTGAAGCAGAAACAAACTTTCTTACACAAATGGAATCTATAAGTCCACAACAAATAATTTACAATGGTCAACAATTGCAAAGGAAGAGTGCAAGTTTAACAAGGATTTTTCAATGCACATTCATGAGTTTTTAAAAGGTTATAGATCATTTTTCCAAAGTGTAGTTATTGAGAAGCTTATGGGGAGTTATTTGTTGAAATATTGTGTCTTAAAATATTTGCATGATCTAGGAAAAATAAAACAAAACCAAGTTATTGTAGATAATCTCAAATCTAGCTTGTCAAACCACTTGAATGGCTAAAAAACCACACCCATTGGCATGGCCAAGGATATTGTTTGTGCCTTGGCAACTTTTACTTTTGCTAAGACTTGTAGTAATAGATAGGTTGCTTGATTTTTTGGTGTGGATTGCAAGAATATAAAAAAAATGGTTGAACAACAATGCTCTTTAGATATTGATGGAGATGCATTTTGGGTGAACATGAAGAACCAAAAACATGGGAATGGTTTGTGTGAAATTAAAATCCAACAAATTGTGGAATTTTGGACTTCAAGGACAACAATCTCACCCAATGCCAAAGACATTACCCGAAAGAGAGTTGGGATGAAACAATATGAAGAACATGCTACCCATTACCTTCAGATTTCTTAGGTGAACTTTTTGCCTAATTTTGAACTAATATCAGAGATTGAGCTTTTTTTTTGGATGCCACTTGGTTAGTAAGTGGTCAAGTCTTGATAAAAGTTTCCAACCAGTGAATTCATTGAAGTATTCTGGTTCATGAATAGGTTGAAAACATGTTCTTTTCAAAGTAAAGGTTGATGTTTTGTAATGAAACCTTGTAAAATTTTTCGAATTATCAAATAATTGTTTGTATCAAAATGTGATACTATGAGTCCTTGTCAATTGATTTTAAGTTATATGTGTTCTTCTAATCATTTCAGAACTTAATTGGGAATATATGTTGCTAAAATCTTTATGGGATGTTGATTTGGTTAAAATACTTGCTGCAGGTCTATTCTAATTTGATGTTTAAGAAACAACGTTATGAATAGATCAATGTTTTGGGATGATAATATTGACATTGAAGGTTTCATTTTTTCATCTGTTCATGGTAGACAAGTGAAATTAGTTTTGTTGGGCACAATATGTATGGAGTGTTTCTAGAGAAGGGAAAATTGCTAAATGCGTGAGAAATAAGCCATAAGGAGATTATGGAAAATGTTGAAATCAACAACATCAATCACATTCTTGGGCTTTAACATGGCAACTTGACTATGACAACACTGAAGAACTTGTGTTATGGCCACTTCATGATGATGACGAATTAGGTTTTACACTCTCATGAAAACAATGTTGGTGTTTGATTGTACCAACATCCTTATACATTGTATTTTACTTTGAACTTCTACACTATGTTATATTCATCCATTTAACTATTTACAATTGGGTTAGTTTGTTACAATCATGATGGTTCACTTAGTAAAGGGTTATTGATAAATTTTATCCACATGTTTGGCCATCACTCCTCAAAATTCCTTCCTTCCTTGTGGAGTTCATCATTCCCATTGTGAAAGTATAACCTGTTTTGAATCCCAAAATATGGCTTTGAAGGTTGTAGATGATCATTGTCTATGGGTTGGTAGAATTATTTTTGGAGTTTTAGACCTTGTTGACAAGATGGGATTTGGTCTATGTAAACAATTAATAAAAATCAAAATTTGTCATTCTATACACTTCTCAAATATGAGTCTAGGATGGAATCTATGCATGGAACTAGACAAAAGGGTGGACCATAAAGTACTATAAGGTGCATGCTCATACTCATAGGTACCGATCTAATATTTTGTTGTGTTGATCTTGCAAAGGAGCATATGAACTCATTGAATGTTTTATTAGTGAAGAATTACTCATCAAGGATGCCCAAAAAACATTTATTAGTGAGGGATACTCACTAAGGATATCCAAAAATATTTATTAGATATGTTGTTTGAAATAATTACATATTGTTGGGGGACCACCTTATGCTACGCCAAATTCTTAAATAATCATGAAGTCATAATTTTATTCCTGTAATCATGTAAATGACTAAAAATTATTATACTTATTATTCATGGTCATATAATTATATTCATGACTAACCTTGTCCATGCCCTTGGTAAAAAATGACTATACACAAGACATAGTTGTTTAGTGTTTTAGCCATGAAAGTCACAATTTGGTGTAGTGTTTTTTTTATTGTTTCCTAGCAAGTTAGTTGGTACTTGCTAGAAACCCCCAAAAAGTGATATTAACACACATGTATAAATTTTTCAAAAAAATATGAAGTGATTTGACTGAAAATGCATTTGAATTGTCACTATATTTTAATACATTCGAGCAACAATGATTTCTTCAATAAATATTTTTTTATAAATGATTTGTAAATAAACCTATTTAAAATCAACATTGAATAAGTTTTTTGGGAACATATATTATTTTTTATAATAATATAAAATTAAACATTATATATCCACACCTTTTAAACATTTATTGAATCAATAAATGTTCTGTCATATTAATTTATAATTTTATTATTTATTCTATTGAAATATAATATTATGTAAAACATTTTTAAACATTATATATACTATTAACATTACGTAGATTTCATTATTACTAATTTATATGAATATGTGTTGTTTAATATCATAATTTTACTAATTCTTATTGTGAATATATAATTTTCATCATTTCCTTAAGAGGTTTTTTCATTCTATTCAATGTGATTCAATATAGATTATAAGTTTCTTTCCAATTTCTATGGCCATAAATTTTGATAAATAAATTGATAAATAAGTTTCAACCTAATCCTAAAACTTGACCCCTATTCCCGTTTTGCATTTTCATCTTCCATTTGCTTCACACAAATAGTGGGGTGGAAGATGGAACAATTATCGATAGAAGAAAATTATTTGGCAAAAAATCCTAGAGTTTCGTAAATATTATACGGATCTAGTTCTATATTTTTGGCTACCCATTATATGATGACTTGCCAAACAATGCCATTTTGATGAATGTGGATTTTTAAAAAAATCCTTTGAACATGATTAATTGGACAATATATCATTATTTAATGTCAAAAAGTTCAAGGAAGATATTCATCAAAGTAAACCTTTGAGCAAGAGTCCCAACAAAAAATTTGGGGGTGAATTTTCATAATGTGATTTGAAATTTTTTTGGAACAAGTTAAATATTTTCATTTTAAAATGTAAATTCAAGAAAAAATGGAGTGAGGTCTAAAGCAAAATTTATATTAAATACATATCATTGAAATGCTAAATGAAATACATGAACAACAAGAAAGACTTATCTTAACTAAATATCATCAGAATGCTAAATGAAAAACATGAATAACAATATAGATTTATACTAGTAAATCTTCCATACATAGGGGGGTAATTTTTTTTTGGGTATTTTGTCTAGAAACCTTATATCATCTTGTCCATTCACTTCTATGTGAAGTCACTCCCTCTTAGCTTTTGACGATAGTTTTTTTTTGTCAATGAATGGACATAGATTGAACAATTAGTTGGTTCAATGCCTTTTGCCTTTTAATGGCTACCATCTTCATTTCAAGCTTTCATTGCAAGATAAAGGCCTATATGTAAAATCATACTGAGTCCAGTTCTAGGTAGGTTATTGCAAAAACCAACCTTTATGCATATTCAATAGTTATTAATCCATACCAAAAAATATATTAATATCTTAGTGTGGTAGCCATTCAAACAAATTGATACCCAATTGATCCCAAAAATCCAAGAATTCTTTTTGATACCTTATGTGTAAGTCAAATTTCAAAACCTTGCAATAATCACTTTGCCTAGTAATGAAAAAAATCAATATCCCAAGAACGCTAGTTAATAATTGCTAGATTGAGAATAACTTAAAGGAACTTTTTTTTGGTTTGATTTGGGAGTGGATCATAGTTACAATCTCATTAATGAAAGAAATTTAAACAACGAGATAAATTTATGTTAAGCAAGTGTCGTGTTAATGGTCTATTGTTTGGGGTTCCATGAAACAAGTGACAACATTCAATGGCATCTCGATGTCACTACTTCCCATGTTCCTAGTATATACTTTTGCAACTTTGTTATCGGTTAGAATTTGATAGGGTTTAGGGTTTTGGGGTTTTAGGAAATGCCTTTTGTGCAAGGAGTGGTACCAACTATATGTCATTGTGCCCCACATTCCCACATTTACTGTTATGTAGCTACAATTTTCTTTGTTGTGGACTAAAGTTTGATAGTGTTTAAGGTTTGGGGCTTTATGGAATGGGTTTGTTCCATAATTATTACCAACTAAATGTCATTGCTCCCCATGTTCCCTATCAATCTTTTTATGTATGTACCATCTTCTTTGTTATGGATTAGGGCTTGATAGGGTTTAGGGTTTTGGGGCTTTATGAAATACGTTACTTCAAAAATTTATATTGGAATTAGATGTCATTGCTCCCCACATTCTCACATTTACTTTTATGCACTTAAATTTTTCTTTGTTATGGAGTAAGTGATAGGACTTAAGGTTTAGGGTTTGGGGTTTCATGAAATGAGCATGTTCAACTTATTTGATGGTCAATAACATACACATTCTCACCTTTTGCACTCATTTTTTTGGAACAAATTATCCACAAATTACCACCATTTTCAATATACAATTCCATTTATATAAAGGGTGTGCGCCATGGGGAGGGGGCGTGTGTTTTCTTCCACTCCATATGTAGCGCCTCTACCCTACCCAAACCCTTTTGTGTAGACAAAATGCACAACCTAAAGTAAGTATTTACATGGTTTACAAAAATAGACTAATGCCCATTGCCTATGGATGAAGAAGGTTATATAATACATCTAATCAAAATTGAATAATCATGGGTTGCTTGAAAGGCTTTGATGAGTTAGATTTAGTAGATTAACGTTATATATGTGATATATTGTGCTTTGAACGTATCAATCGATTGTACCACCCTTCGAATTTGTTTTTTTCAATTTATGTGGTCATCTTTGATGGCTTCATCATTGAAAAAAAAAATTGAAACGTTAGATGATACCAAAATAGATTGTCTACTCTTGTACATGTGTATTTGGGAAAAATATATTGCAAATAGTGTATGGGATACAATAAGGCACACTATTCGGAGCTTGTTGGGAATCCATTTGGAACTTGGGGAACATGTTAGAAAATCAAACCCTTGAAAAATAGTCAACAAAAAAACATTAATTGTAGTTAGTAATTGATATGAAGAAAAATAGTTTCCAAGTTGAATTAGTTTGATGGAATTTCAATTCAACATTTCAATTTCATTGAACTAAATAATAGCAATCAAGCTACCTTCCATTGAACATTCCCCATTTCAATTATAAACTTGATGTTGCATTAAACTTGAAGAAAAACAGTTTTAATCAATTTCAAGCAATCTACCATTTGAACATTGAATTTGATAAAGCTTGGAATCAACATTTCTATTTCATTGACCTAGATAATAACATGATAAACTCTAGAATCATAATTTTCAGCATTGACATAAATAATAAAGAGCTAAAGCAACTTTGAAATAAATAATAGTAGTGAAGGTTAATATGTAACATTAAACTTGGAAGAAAAATAGTTCTAATCAATCGGAATCAATTTGCCATAACAAATCTAAACACATAAATATCTTTAGCAATTGCCATCTTCAAAACATATCATTACACATGTTTAGCAAAATACACAATTGTCCAAAAATCTTCTTTTAATATTGCCAAGTTCAAATATTTTTGAAACTTCAAATTTGTAGTTTGTAATGATGAAGGAAATGATCTATGGTGATGATTTGTACAATAATTGTGGAGTTGTCACAATGATAACAACATTGGGCATTAAACACTGCAACATTATCCAAATATATTCTTTAATGTTCTTTCAATAATGTACACAAATATATGTTTTCCTCTTTAAAATATAAAATGATTTGAAAAAATAAAATAAATTTATACAGTTATTGAATATAATTTCAATGACAACTCCATGGAAAAAATTAATTCAATCACATGATTTATAAATGAATTATATATATTTCATATCTTAAACTTTCATTTGATTCTAAAAATTATATTATATATATATTTGATATATCATAATTTTACCAATAGAATTTAATTTAAATATGATATTTCTAAATCGATCATAAATAAATTTTAATAAAAATATAACAAAAGCTCTTATATTAACCATATTATTTTTTATGTAAAGATTAATTTAAATAATCGATTTTAATATGTAAATATTTTACATGTGCATTTGCAACTAGGATTTTCTCATTGCAAATCAAGTTGAAAAGATACCATATGGTGTCCAATGGCCTATGAATCACCTTCCAAGTCATAGAAATAACTACATTTCCATCTATTTTGCAATGCCATTAAAAATGGATGATATAAGTGTATTTTCATCTTCATTTTCATCCAAATCGACATTAGTCACAAGTATAAGTTAAGTTGCATATGCAACTACAAACCACTTTTGGGACTCCCAAGTTGGGAGTCCTGGGACAAAATGACATTTGAGTGTTGGCCTCGTGGCCAGGCACAGAGAATCCTACAAGGGGGAAGGTGGTGGCTTCCCCCAAGTCCGGGCTATCGTGAATCTTAGGAGTCTGTGTTTGCCCGTGGTTCGTCCGTGCACCAAAAGTGCTCAAGCTATGCACTAACCAACTTGTTGTTTGGTTTGTGCACGTCCATGTGAATAATTGACCCGCTTGTCAGTCATTGTAGTCCCCATCCCAAAGTTCTAGCACACCCCTTTACCCCGAAGTGCTACAAGCCAGGGAACATGGCTCAACTCCTTGTCATTTCGTTTTTTTCACCTTGGGACTCGTAATTGAATCTATCCAAAAGTTTGGGGGTACGTCAACTATGGTAATATTGGAGCATATTTTGCCAAACTTTTGCATAATATGGTAAATTATAACACAAAGAATTCAATCGCAAAGAAAATTCCTACTTATATTGTGAGGTTCCAAAATATATTTCTAGCAAAAAAATGTATGTCACTATGTACACCAGTTTCCATAATTAATGTTAATACCAAATTAATGTTAGTTCCGATTTAATGTTATTAACATTAATGGAGGAATGGGGGATCTTGGGACGAGAAGGCGGCTGCATTGCTACAGCTCGCTATAAGGGTTGCAGACTGCAGAGTGGCGCAGTTAATACCAAATTAATGTTAGTTCCCATTTAATGTTATTAACATTAATGGAGGAATGGGGGATCTTGGGACGAGAAGGCAACTACACTGCTACAGCTCGCTGTAAGGGTTGCAAACTGCAGAATGGCGCCAGCTAGCACTGACGTATGTTCAGATATTTTTGAACACTTCTTCTTCAACGATAGTCCCATACCTCTGTTGCTTCCCCAGCTCCTTCTCGCTCCGAAAGCGTTCTTTTCGCCATGTCTACACCGTCGAACTTTCAATCTTCACGGGATATATAATGTGGAGCAGTACGTTTGTCGGTGTTTTCCCCGTCTCCCATTGTTCGTGCATTTGCTCGTCAACGTCAGGCTGCCGATGACGAAAAGGAGCCACCCGAACCATTGGACCCGAATGGCGTAGCCAATGACGTGATAATTGTTGCGAACAATGACCGCGTCATCGTTGGCAAACAGCTCGCCGACAATCCTCGTGCTCTGGGAAAGAGAAAGCGTCCTACCGCAGTCACAACTCAGCAAACTCGCATTAGAGTTGTTGAGTGGATGATCAATGACAACGAAGCGAACGGGGAAAAAGGACTGCACGCACGAACCGTCAAGGCGTTCCTCGAGCATTTTCGAGGGACGACATCCGTGACGATCATGAAGTCGTCATGCTGGTGGGAAAAACGCGCTACTATTCTGCAGATCCATGACGATCGTGACAACATGGTATCCTGCAACTCTGCGCAGCCGGGGAAAGCCAAGAAGGTGCTCACAAAAGCTGCCCCTTGTC
>Ga0209611_10012908_pt1 | contig 11625 bp, 6 predicted proteins | sample S1TSphgellanicum_3_FD_187693 | JGI IMG/M metagenome (GOLD analysis project Ga0209611, IMG submission 187693) | Host-associated microbial communities from peat moss isolated from Minnesota, USA - S1T2_Fc - Sphagnum magellanicum MG (SPAdes) (version 2) | ecosystem: Host-associated > Plants > Peat...
CCGTTCACTCGAACCGCAGCTTCATTGACTAACTACATGCAATCAGTTTCGTTGTCTAAAAGCTAAAACTGCTCCATCTCATCAGGCTAACTTCTAAGACTAAATTAGGGTCACTGCGAGTCTAAATTTGACTTTTACCAGTCTAAATATAACCAGTAACAGGCCTTGCTCAAGAAAGGGGCCGGAGTGACCCAGCCCCCATGACTGCACCAGTTCAGTTTGGGATGAACTCAAGTTCATCCCAAATATTGGATCTGCTACAGGCATTGAGGTTGGGTCATTTTTTATTTTTTTCCCCTCCCTTACTTCAAGGCTACCCATATAAAAAATCTATTCGACTGCCCAAGCATTTCAAATCCCAACTACCTACCTCTGCCCCACCAAAAACCCTAAACTTTGTTGCCACACAAGAGCAGAAGCGATGCTGCACAAGATGGTGTTATAGAAGTGATGTTGAAGTGCTCTTGCAAAAGATAATGTTGCAAAGGCGGTGTTGAAGCAATGTTGCAAAAGACGACGTTATAGAAACAATGTTGAAGTGGTGCTATAGAAGATGTTGCTAAAGTGATGTTGTAGAAAACGCTCCTCCAAAAGATAACTAGTGCATCTATGGCAAGTAAGTGTACATCAACCTTTCTTTTCTTTGTTTCTTTTTCACTCTTGTTCCTTTGCAAATAAGACAATTACGACTATTCCACTCGTTTTCAACTTTTGCTATCCTTACTAGATTACGGCAGAAGATGATGATGAATGCAATGCTTGTCATCATCTTCTGCTAAACCACTTTTAGGTTACAAGTATGGTTCCAAAAGCATAAATAGTTTCGTTAATAATTGTCCATGTTTGCAATGTATCTATAACTTCTAATAAATTGGAAGACATTATCATCAAAGTGAAAATTGTGTTATCTATTTCCTATTTTGAAAATGTGATTTACCTATAATTTAAATAAAGGTGAGATTCATATGGTATTTTTTATTTTCATCTAGTTTGTCAATTATAGTTTTTAATTTATCATCCCATAGGGAATTTGTTATGAGTTCATCACATGAAAAGTAACTTTATCACCACATGACATTTAGTAATGGTAAGCATGATAACCATTGCTTGAGTATTACTTGAACAATTTTATATGAATCCACTTGTCTTAATTATGAGCTTTAATTTTGGGATTTGTAGATTTTGGGTTAATCTTATGCCATGTTGCACACCATACCCCCATCCATTACAAATGGATTACATTTACTATAAACCAAATGAACAATACTTTCATCTAATAGGGTTAGCACATTCTGTGGCCATGCTAGAGCATTTAAGCAATACCTTCATTATCATCATCATGAAATATTCGCATAATAACCTTAACAAAAAATGTAATTTAATATTTTTATGTAATTACATTGCCCATTTTCATGAAAAGACCCCTTGGTGCATAAATCAATTTGTCTATGTAGGTATTGCAAACTTTTGATCTTTTCTTGTTTATGGTTGGGTTTTCCATAAAGCGTTTCAAATTGCAATACTCACATATCAACCAACTCATGTTCATGTTCCATTACCCTAATATAAAATTTTGCCTAATATATGTTTAAAATAAATAGGGGGGAACATTAGGTTTAGGGAAAATTAAGCGCAACTTTTTGTCATTAATTGTTTTAAAGTAACCTTTTTCCTAACATTTATATTATTTTCATGGAATATTTTTTAAATGAATTTATGTATTCACATACACACATATATCTAACAAGGTTCCTATTTTATTTTTATTTTTCATTAAAGGAAAGGGGAATGTAAGTGATTCTGTGACAAAGGTATGAATGATAAAAAAACCTTCCATTGGTTGGGGTCCCCCCCCAAATTAGGTCTAAAACATAAGTTGACAGTCTATACACAATTTAGGGTTATGCAAAAATAATTCCAAAATTAGGTTTAACACTTAGTTTTAAAAAAATTGTTAAATTCCACCATTAAAGTTATGCAACCAATTCTTTTTGTGTTTCTTTAATTTAGAGTTAAATCTGGATTTGTTACATACAAAGGTTTTAACTCAACATTTTAAGGTTCATTATATAAGTTTGCTTAAGTTTTCAAATTCAAACCTATGCATGCATTAGGTTGTAATGTCGACATGATGAGGGTTAAAGTTTCAATTTTTAATATTGTACCTTATCACCCTATGTTAAATCCCAAATTGCAATACCTAGGTAAATTTATGTTATATAACCCCCTTTGATTTCATAATGCAAAAACCTGTTCCCTCATCATCTAAGGTTATGTAAGATCATCTTGTTAACCAAATGCAATACTTGCATTTTATGCATAAAAACAGTAGGACGTATCCAAAAGATACCTATTTAAAAAAAATTAACCTATTATCGATACCTTCATCTTTAGTTGTAAGCATTGACTATGGGCATGTCCTAATTTTTCCAAACCTTAATTTACAATACCTACATCGTTTGTAATGAGTGTTAAGGTGATCATTAAGGTAATTTTACCTTTATTACTATAATGTAATATTACCAATTTACCATAGTAAGCTTATCATTATACCTACACCAAAAGCCCCCTTTTGGTTAATAAAAATTTATTATGTGGGTATTGCAAAAACTTAATTCTTCATAATCTAGGTTTACTTATGGGGATCTTGTTCACCAAATGCAATACCTACATTTAATGGACCGAATGCAATAAGAAATATCCAAAAAATATTTATAACTAAAACAAATCATCATTCTAATGAAAAAGGTAGGACAATACCCACATTAAGTGGTCAAATCCCCCTCTAGAAGAAGTAGGGAATTTGCAATACCTTCATCTAACATAATCAACACCCATGAAATATATGAAATTATATGCAATACTTGTATTAGTGCTTGTTAATTTTTAATTGTAATATACCCTAAACCTTGCAATACCAATTAAATGCCACAAGAAATAAGATGGGTAAACATTACCCGCATATTGACCTAGTGATTATTGTACAATTGACTTGCAATACCCACTTTTATATAATGTTTGAGTGAAATATTCTTATTTGGGAGTTTTAGAATATATGTGTTATATAGCCTTAATAATGTAACTTTAACTTTTAAACCCTATATGTTCACTGATACAAAAATCAACACATTTACACATAAATAATCTATTCTTTGACACAATTATAATATGATGCACATTTTAGTAATGGAAAATTAAAATGAGGGATAGGTACAAACAAATTTGTGTTTTTTTTACTCATGAGCCCTTTTCTTACAAATATTTCCATGTTCTAACATCGTCCCATGCCAATCTTTCATCTGGTGCACTGAATTACCAAGTCCATCATTGATGCAATGAAATACCATGCCATGATGCTTGACTTTGTTCACCTTGGAAAGGCGAATACCTTTTACATTTGTTTCAATAACATGCAACAATGATGTGGTGTGGTCTATGAATTGAACCCCACCTTCTTTGACTTCATTGATGATTTCTTGCATTATGTCACCCATTCGAGCAAGTGCCTTTTCCTTGGAAATGGATGAACTTGAAGGTTGGTTGTGATCTTTTTCTTTTTTTACATTAGGGGAGGTATCATCCAGTTTCATAAGTTCACACATATCAACAACCCATGGTTTTTCAACGTGATTTTCATTAGCCTTTTCATCATCAGATTCATTGTCATAAATGTGCAAATAGGTAAGGTTCGCAAACATGGCAATAAAACCTCCATGATCAGATCCATACTATGTCCCACAATATTGAATGATATTTTCTTTAATGAGCTCAGTACATGTAAGAAAAATGGCAGCTTGATGTTTATACAAATTTCCACACAACGCCCATTCACATGTGCAACAAACATACTTGGTGAAAGGAAATGGGACCTTATATGTCATATTCGGATGTTGTTGGTTTCCTACCATCCATGCATGGCTAGTTTCATTCGAATTATCTATCCCATGGGTGACATTAGTGTGAGGGATCAATGTGGCCTTCTCAACGTTCATTTTCACAATGCGTTCCATAACCTTATTTCTTATGAACTTGTGTTTTTTCATTTCAATTGTGTGCATGTAATGTCTTGCAACTATTATTGTGAGTTTTCACATTAACCAATCAATTTGTTAACCTTGAAACCCTTTTGTTTCCAAAGAGAACCAACATTTTAATGCCCCATGGTAAGATTCAATTGATGTTTGTGTGTTTTGGTTTGAATGTGGCACTCGTCCAAACCCCACCATCCACAAATTTACAATAAGATATAATGTGCATCCATAAATTATCGTGTAGGTATTGCATTTCCTTCTACCATATATAGTATGGATTAGGGTCATAATGTGGGTATTACATTTTTCCCCCATATAAAGTTTGCATCTTTAAATTGTCATGCAAGTATTACATTTAAGGCTCCCACATATATTGTGGATTAGGGTCATAATGTGAATATTACACTTTGCCCCCACATACAGTGTGCATCTTTAAAATTGTCATGCAAGTATTACATTTAGTGTTCCCACATATAATGTGGATTAAGGTTTTAATGTGGGTATTGTATTTAACAACCACATGGGATTGTTAAGTCCACCATTGGTGTTTTTACCTTGATTCAAAAAGTGAATATTTTGGGATATGCACAACATGGTGCAACAAAAATAATGCATTGAGGGTTAATTCACATACCAACTTGGAAATAATAGGTCCAAAAATATTGAGTCCATGTTACACCAGATAAATGTTGGGTGAAGGTTTCAATGATCTTATTTCTTCCACGAGTCATGAAAGCTTCAATGTTTTCACTTGGTTCAATGGGCATGTACATGATGGTGTGAAGGTCATCCAATATTGCACATCGCACTTCATTGTCTTTGATTTTTTTCATCAAATGTAAGCGCCAAACCTTTAAAATGTGCCACATGTAAAGGTAAATGGGCACTTGACTGTCACCTCACACAATCCTAACCATGCATAAAATACCAATTTATTATCATTTCAATTAATAACAATATTTAAAATGGAGAATGGGTGATGAAATTTTGAAATGATTACATGTACATAAAAGCTTTAAAAAAGGTAGAATGAAAATAAAACTCATCCCAATGTTCGTAATTCTTGTGGAACATCATCAACGATGAAACATGAAGGTTTCCATTTAGGGTTTTTCCTTAGAAGCTTTGTTTTCAAAGGAGTTAGCAAATCCACCATATCATCACATGTTTGGTAGCTTATAACGATCCATGCAAACGGCATTCTAGTGCAATGTGCATCAAACACCATCAATGTGAATAAATAGAATTTCACATCATTGGTGCTAAAGGTGGCATCCATTGGGATTGCCCCATTATCACTTAATGAAACCATGGCTTGCAATTGAAATGGGGTTGGTATCTTCATTGTGAATGGGACATGAATCCCATTATCCTCACTTGCATCTTGAAAATAAAACACATCATCTAGATGACTAAATGCCCATGTACGAAGGGAAATGGCCGGATTTTGGTGTAAATGCTAACTCCTTTTTTTGTGTTTGCAATCCAAGTAAGTAATGTTTTATTGTTTAATGAAATCATCTTTTGTCATTGTTTCTCCTACATTGATTCTAGCCCACCATATTACCTTATGCTTATCATATATTTGCTTGACGGTGTAACTTAAACCCAATTGGGTCCAAATGTGGTCCTTGAAGGCTTGTGACATTTGTGGGGCAAAAAAAAATGGGCACACAATGGAATCAGGGTCATGTTTGCCATGTGTAGGCTCACCATTGATTTGCGTATGAGGTCGATGGTAGAAGATTATTTCTACCACCTTAGGTCGTGTGTACAATCGCCTTATCAAAAATTGAATTAAAACAACCCCATTTAATGGATTGATGGTGATTTGGGTCTCCACAATTGTTTTTCGGCCCATGCCCACATGTATACCTACAAAATGTGAAATCAATTTAGGACCTAAAGTTTGGTACAATATGAGGTTGAAAAACAAGTTCCATATAACAAAAATGAATAATATAACATCATACCAAATATGGTCGAGGTGGTTTTGGATTCTTGGCATTTTTACATTTTCTTATGAGGGTACCAGCTTATAAATGTTTCACTCCATTGGGGAGTCTTCATGGTTTCGTTCACTGTTTAGAAATTATGAGATTCGTGCATGTGGGATGTATGCACATTCAACTTCGATTATATGTGCCCTTCCATGTTGAACATCTTTTTTTCCACACCAAGTCCATGTTGTTAAAGGGTGACTTCTTTGGGTTTTGAATATCAATATATTGAGATTTTGAAGCACGACCCATGTTTGAAATTATGTCTTGAGTTGATTGTATAAAAAATAATAATAAATTGATAGTGATATCCAAAATTTTATATTTGCAATATGTTGAATTACATGTTAATTGCCATATTCAATACTAATGTAAATGTACATGTTTTAAGTACTTAATTTGTATCCCTCATCTAAACCCTATATAATCATGCACATAATACCTTAAATGCTAAGTATGGAGAACTTATGATATGGTATATGGCCATAATTGTAAATTTTAAATCCATATTATCTATTGATAATCTAAATGTAATACCCACGTGATAGTTAACAAACTACACTATTTATGGAAAAAATAAATGTAATACCTACATGTCAATTTAAAGATGCACACTATTTATGGGGGAAAACTATAATACCCACATTATGACCTTAATCCACATTATATGTGGGAGCCCTAAATGCAATACCTACATGATAATTTGAAAATGCACACTATATATGGGGGAAAAATGCAATACCCACATTATGACCTTAATCCACACTATATGTGGGAGCCCTAAATGTAATACCTACACGATAATTTAAAGATGCACACTGTATGTGGGGGCAAAATGTAATAACCACATTATGACCATAATCCACATTATATATGGGAAAGGGAAATGTAATACGTGCATAACAATTTAAAGATGCACATTATATATGGGTGGCAAAATGTAATATTAACATTATGACCTTAAATCCACACTATCTATGGGAGGTCAAAATGCTAAATCCATATATCAAACATGGAACATTTTTAGTGGAATTTGATGATTGTATTAAAACCATCCAGGGACATTGATTCCTTAAATGAGGAACAAAACAATAAAAACCCTAAAAAAATGATTAAGAAAAAATATCATACCTTTGATGTTAAAGGATGATATCACAATCAAAAGAGTTATATCTTGTTTTGAAAACAAAACCTAAATAAATCAACATACATTTCATTAAACTTTAAACTTAAAACCTTAAATAATCTTATTGATTATATAAACAAAACTACAAATGGAATACAAAAACATTTATAACAACTATTTTTGAATTTAAAAGTTAATCAATTAAAAATTATAATGAATGGAAGCATTAACCTTAGAATTTAAAACTAATTACCTCAAAAATTTATATATAAACTTAAACAATTTTAATGGTAAATGTCATAAAAATTAATAATTATATAAACATATACAAATGCCATACAAAATAATCTTTTAGGAGTGAGTGATGGATTAAAATTGAAACACAATGAAAAGAAAAAATTAAATGGATGAAATCAAAGTTTATTTTTTACCTTTAGTGTGGTCAGTTCAACTTGAGACTTTCTTCATTCACTTTCAAAAACAATAAAATGCATCTTGTTGCAAGTATTTGTATGTGAAAATTTGGCCAAATTTGCCCCCCAAAATCCAACCTATGATTGATTTTATTAGTATTAAAAATTGTGCAAATACTCATAAATGTTTGATGTCTTTTTAACTCTATATTTATCAAGCCTATTCCTTAAGTAAACTAAGTACATTTTGTAGTAAATGGTCCAAAGTGGAGGTACAAGACTATTGCCAACCAAAATTGAACCTAAGATTGATTTGATTAGTATTAGAAATTGTGCAAATATTCATAAATGTTTGATGTCTTTTTAACTCTATATTTATTAAGCCTATTCCTTAAGTAAACTAAGTACATTTTGCATTACATGGTCAAAAGTGGAGGTACAGGATTATCGCCCAAAAGAAATTCGCAATTACAATACCCACATTTTACATTTGAATTTTTGCAATTGAAGTCCATAATTTGCAAGTGCATTGGTAGGTATAATGACATGTGGGTAGGTAGGTTTTGCCAATAAGTAGATGTTTTACAAATAATTAAAATGGCATTACTAAAAAATGTATCTACTTTTTAAATTAATTTCTGAAATAAGAATTATGTAGAACTTTAACCAGTAAGATATATACAATTTGCTAAGAAATAAAAGTTTAGCTAAGAAGAAATATAGGTTTAGCCAAAATATACAAATTTAACCAAGACAAAATATAGGTTTAACTAAGAAAATATATGGGTTTTGCCAAGGATATAAGTTTAGTCAAGAAATATAAGTTTAGCCAAAAGATATAAGTTTTGTCAAAAGAGAGAAGTTTAGCCAAAAGATATATAAGTTTAGCCAAGAAATATAAGTTTAACCAATAGGAAATATAGGTTTAGTCAAGAGATAGAAGTTTAGCCAAAAAATATAAGTTTAATGAAGAAAAAATATAAGTTTAGCCAAGAGATAGAAGTTTAACCAATAAGAAATAAAGGTTTAGCCAAGAATAAATATAAGTTTTGCCAAGAATAAATATAGGTTTAGCAAAGAGGAGATAAAAGTTTTGCTAGGGTAAATAAAGAATTAATTGTTAGTTAGTAGGCAGGGTTAAAATTTAGGTCAGTATAGTAGCTAGGTGGGTGGGTAGTATGGAGGTCAGGGTTGGGAAAAAATTGGCAATGAAAAAAAAAATGGTCAAAGGTCTGCAGCCAAAGAAGATTGACTGTGGTAGAATGTTGGTTAACGTAAGGTAAAGAGATGAATGAAAAAGAGATGAATCATCCAGCCCATCCTATGGACAGAACGGCCAACTGGTGCAGTCATGGGGCTGGTTCACTCTGGGCCAAGACAGGTGAAGGTTCCCTGGTGCGGGTGTGTTGGTTCACGATGTGGGTGAGGTCTCAGTGTGGGGGGTTTGAGTTCAAGAACAAGGATTTCAGTTCTGTAACGTTATACTGTAAAAAGTTTTGATTTCTCTCGAAAAGGGATGGAGGGATGAACAGTAATTATTAGAAGATTTGGATTGATCATAAAATCAGGAGAACTGTATATTCCTACTTTATTCGTGCTTTTCAGAGGTTGGACAATGGTGGAAAGCAATTTGACGTGTGACATTTGGTTGGCTTTTTGTTTGGATGTTCATCAAGATGCTAACTTTGGCTTTCCTTAAATTGTCTGAATGTTCATCAAAGTCCTAAAACTTATTGGGACCTGCCACCAATGATTCTTTACTTTCCATATGCACACGTTTTCCATGCCAGATAGAGCTCTTTACTGGTGGTATTGACGCTGTACAATGGAAGTGCTGAAATCATTTGTTAATAAGCCCCCCAATTATATGTCCCTGACATTAGCCTAGGAATGTAAATAGTTATGTTCTTGGGAAGGGTATTATCCCAGGTTGAAAATTGTGACCAAGAGTTTTAGAAATTAAAAACTGCAAGCAGCCAATGAGAAGGCCTAGCATCCCTTTGGGGAGGGCCAAACATTTTTATTCTGGGTTTGGGGGGAGGAGGGGGCAGATGGAGGGATTTTTTTTGCTGGGGAGGTGGTGCTCTTCTGTCTACCACGGTTTCCTAAGAAGAAACTTTTAAAATTGAGGGTTAACCTACGTTTGGAGGCATCACTCTTCTCTTCTACTGGTTTCCTCTGAACTGATTTTATCCCATATATATGCTTTGGCTAGAGTTCAATTGTCATATATGTAAACTAAAATGGTTTGCCATGGAACCTAATATGCTTCTATTTAGGGGAGTGGGGGTTAGAGAGGTCCTTCTAATGGGGTTCCACAAAAGTGGCTCCATCAAAGAAAAAACAAAAACCTTAGGGTGCACCCCTCACTAATTATTAGAATCAACAATAGTTGCCCTCAATACTTAAATATGTGCACCTTGGGTGAATTCACCAGCACCCACACTCTTTTCATAGTAAAACTATAAACCCCAATTGGTTTTTTGGTTGTTTCTAGACATTATAACATCTTGACCCAAGATTAAGTGAGGGCAGAGCTGAGTCCAATTTAATGTAGCTACTAAATTAGCGCCTTACTCTAGAAGGTGAAGGTACCCACTGCCCGTGTAGGTCTGATTCACCCTCACCAATGTGTGCTATGAATGCAGAGTTTAAGGTACTAAAAGAGATTTTGACCTTTAAACTTTTCGGTACACGCGGAGCAAGCAGTGGCAAACTAATTGACACGTAATGGCTTTGAATTTAGGAATACATAGTGACTTTATAACGTGAGGTTTCAATATCGAGAACAGGATGTGACATGTGTATGTCATCTTGGATTTTGCAATGAATGACTTTTGGAGAGTTCTCACTTAAATATGAGATAATTAAAGCGTTGCAAGTCTGGATTTGTCCTAAGATGTGTGAACATGCATATTAAAAATCTAATAAATTCTTTTTGCAAAACAAGAAGACTGTGCTAAGTGGTTTTACAATCTGCATAGTTCTGTCTAGAACCATGCAAAGCACAAAAAGACAACCCCCAAAATGCATGGGGCACCACTCGTTTTGCTGAACATGTATAACATGAAGAACCATGGTGTGCAGTTCTATGCAACATGACGCAGGGCCCAAAAAAACAACACTGAAAATGCGTGGGACAGAGCTCTACAGGGAGGATTTACAGTTTCCCATGGAAGTCTCCATGTGATGCATTATGTCCATTCTGAATTGGAAACAGCTTTGGTGTTGTCTACAAGTTTAAAGGCGTGTGTGAACTGTTCACCCCCATTGAATAGTGCATTATGTTCATTAATGAATGCCTATATATAGCACACTTAGACTTGACAATCTACTTCAGTGATCTGACCAGCATTCATGTGGCCAGATAAATTTGAGAATGTTACAAGAGCAGATTCTCCCTGAAGCTCTAAACCGGAAACCTAGTTTATTGGGGAAGATATTCTGATGATCTTTTTTTTGGATCCCAGTGTTGGGTTGTAGTGCATTATCATGTCTGGCCAAGTACTTATGTTTTAGATCAAAAGAATCGGAGTCCAGTACTGAGTAATTACTGGCACCACAGGTAGAGGGATTTTAAATTGCAAGGTGAGAAATGGAACACACAAGACACCTATCTAGACAGTTTTGTATCAAAAATGACCACTGACTTTGTGAGCGAGTGTTTTTTGTGGTGCCTTTGGTCATCATTTCAAGCTGATAGTACATCAATTACTTTCTTGGTTCCAAATTCAGAATTGAGTGAATAAATTTGGTAGAAACTCATCCTTTTTGCTCTTTCTGTTGCTCTACCACACAAGGGGAAAAAGAAGACAAAATGTGAATTAGTTTTTCTTGTCTCATGTTGTTGTTGGTTTGCCTTGAATAAAATGATCATATACAAACTTAACATAAAATTTTTTTTACTAGTTGAACTTGCTCTAATTGTTACAGTCCATCACTTAAGATAGTACATGGTCCAGTTCAACACTAATTATATTATGTTCAGAAACGCTGAAATTTTCAGAAATATTTTTTTCTGAAGGAAAATTAAAGAATCTGATGGATATATTGGA
>Ga0209611_10012909_pt1 | contig 11624 bp, 8 predicted proteins | sample S1TSphgellanicum_3_FD_187693 | JGI IMG/M metagenome (GOLD analysis project Ga0209611, IMG submission 187693) | Host-associated microbial communities from peat moss isolated from Minnesota, USA - S1T2_Fc - Sphagnum magellanicum MG (SPAdes) (version 2) | ecosystem: Host-associated > Plants > Peat...
GTTGACATCAACTTGTTGGAACTGGACCATGGAAAAAATGTTTTGCTAGATCTGAAATCAAAATTGGAATTGTGATTTTTTTTTTGAAAACAGGGTAAGAATATATATGTAAAAAGTTGACTTTTTTCAAAAGTTAATAAATAGACTGAACTTTAATTAATTATTAATTTAATTAGTTGTTCAACTATATATTTAATTTGTCGTAAAACTTTGTACTCTCATCATCTTTAGCATTAGGGAATGTGTATTGTGTACGTAAAACAGGTCCTGGTTTAAAAACTGGGGTCCAAAGGTTCTTGAATTTGAAAAATGTGATAAACCCAGAATGAAAGGGTTCAAATTTTGGAAGAACCTGGCTCAAACCCATACATGAAGAACTGTCACATAAATTTTAAAATATTGAAACTGGAACACAGGTTCTCTCCAAAAGGAAGAACTGGACAACACTGGTACACACCGGTACTTTGACATTTAAAGGCTTTAGTGCAATAATTAGATCAAGTCCCATAAACCTTTTCTTAACATTTAATAAACCACAAACATATTAGTGTTGAAGACTGGATGCTAAATCTTCAAGTGGTCTAAACCCATAATTAGACGTCCAAGAATTTGATAATTTGAGAATGATTTAGACAACCATCAACCAAATTAAACTAAAATGAATGAATCCATGTGTGTGTAGAGTGAGCAAAATGAGCCCATCCTGGGATTTGAACTTTTCTCAGTACCTAGGTACACATGCACCAAATATAGGTTAGATTCTCAAATCCTTATTTTCCCAAATACTGCAGACATGTATTTCTTTTCATTAACACATTTAATGATGTCGATTATGATTAGACTATTGAGTCCCTGTGTATGGCTTAAGACACATCGACAATAATAGTGACACAGTGTGATTGATATTAATTAGTTAGGGGTGCCCTCACAAGTCCAACTTTTTATTTTCAACAAGCCAATTTGATTGGCCCAGTGCATAAAAAAGTTGGAACTATAGAGGCTTCCAAAGATTAAATACTCTATTTGTAGATGAATTGTCTTTCTCTTTGGCCCACCTATATATGTGAGAAGGGGAGGACTTTGGGCAAAACATATGGGATTAAAGCGAGGTGTTATTGGGAACACCCTTGGGGAACACATTGGGAACTTGAAGGGAACAAAATCCCACTTTGACCCCGAGTTATCTTTTTGGCCAACTACAAATCTTAATACTTCCAATATTCTATTTTTAACGTGATATTCTGTATCTGAAGACTTTCTTCCCTGAGTTGGTCAAGAGAACATTAGTTCATATTATCAAAACCAGTGTCGGTATTTGTTGCAAGAGCTGATTTACACTGTTGTACAAGATTTCTTTTGTTGTTAGAACTTGGAACCAAAATTTCCAAAATGGGCAATGTTGTTCCTTTTTTTGGTTTTTACTGGGTTATTCGCAATAAGTAGTGTCTATGAGGTACTTGTTTGTGTGACTTTGTTCGTTGCAATGATGTTAGGCCTTGATATAGTAGCACACGACATGACAGAGAAAGTTTCAATTGTTTGTACGATGAACAACTAGGCTACTTTGCATCGTCAAAAAGCCAAGCTACAAGGTTAGGCATCAGAATATTAATTTCAAAGAGGCCATGAAATCGAGATACAGAGCGAGAGTTACCTACCATGTCAGAAAAGGGTGGTGAATCGTCAAGGGAGGCTCCATTGAGCAGGAGAATGGCAGCCACTGCAATTGCCAACACTATTTTATGAGGGAATTCCTCCATTGCATGTGTCATACTGAACCCTCCCATGCTCTGAACCACCAACACCACCTGCGCCACGCGCCCAACTTAGTTGGTTAGTTGTATAACCCATGATACACCACAAGCTAAAACACTTGACCCAAACTCCGAATTCAGGGCTGGAGTTCTTCAAATTTACCGTAGGTTGGGTACAGCCCATCTTGTGAACTTTCTCGAACTTTGCTAATAAACCCAAGTTTCAAGAAAAGTTCATGATCAATAATACAATCAGTCAAAACTAAAATTAAGCATTCTGTTCAGATGGAATTTCTAGTCATCTTGACACTTCTGGGCCCAAGGAAATCATAAGTACGTTCTTCCTTCTCTGAAGCAAGAAAGACTTCATTTCATAAGATGTTTAGCACATACAAAGATCGCATTTTGCAGAAACTTCAGCCTGGATGGAGCTTGTAATCACCTGTTCAGTGTCTGGTATGGCATTCAGAACGTCCACCAGAGGCTGGTTGTAGGTTTTGAAATCGGTGACGGTGTTTGGATCCACAGTGCTGGTGCCACAGGATGCCAAATCCACAGCAGTTACTTTGTACCCCTCTTGTTGCAGCAACGCCATTGTCTTGTAGTACATCCAAGCTCCGTGCCAAGCACCATGCACAAGCACCCAATGCAACCTTTCACTTGCCATCTTGTCCCTCAGGTTATGAGTGAAGAAGTCTGCCTCTATAATCTTCTTCTCTAATGTCGCTCTCAATTTATCACCAGAAGGCCTCAAACAAACACATAAAACTTACACCAAATTTTTGGAGCTCAGCAGTCCTGATGAGCAGCTTCTTACCTAGTTCTAGACTTCAAAGCCACAATTTCTGCAGAATTCCGTGCAGTCTGATCCAGATAAGTGCAAGCTGTCACTTGCGCAGAGTCCGCAGTCCGGACAAGCGTAAGCACGCATGAGATTTAAAGAGATCTAGTGACTGATAGTCCTTTTTTTGGGGGTCAAATTTCGCACGGCTGCGGCTACAAAGCAAATCTAGAGCAATCTCTGTGACGTCGCCATATTTAGACAATACGTTCCTAGAGGTAGGTATTTATGACGAAGTGGCCAAAACAAAATGAGGATTCTGAAAACAATTTAACTTTACTCTCTGGCCTCTAACCAAATTTGACTCATTCCTCTGTTACCCCAACATTATATGTCCACATAGTTGTAATTATCCTTGGGTGAACCAGCACCCACGACGTCTACCATGGTAAAAATCACCAAATTTATTTAAATTGTTTATAATGTTACTAATATCCCATGCTTAGACTAAATCAGGCTCTGTGAGTTCAAATCTAACATTTTTTGTGCTTCATATCGCCACTCTCCCTCAAAAAGGTAAAGGTACCAAGTACCAACATGGGGGGCAGAGTGAACCAGCAGCCACCAAATGCATCAGTTGGCCGTTCTGTCCACTGGATGGGGTGCATTTTTTCATTTGGCGCAAGATGGGGTTCATCACAGTCCATTTCTTTTTGCTGCTGACCACTGTACCCTTTTCTTTTTTTTCTTTGGTTCTTGGCCGTTTTTCCCCTGGACCTGACCTGCTACCCTGCTCACTTTCCTACCCTCCTAAGTACTGCACCAACCTTGATACCTTATTTATTATCCCCTATTGACATAGCTACACTAATAACTAGTTATGCTATTGACCTAGCGACCTAGCTACTGTACTAACCACCTACCCTACTAACCTAGCTACCTTACTAATTACATACCCTACTAACTTGCCTATCTACCTAACTACCTATCTATCTATGCTTTTTTCATAGCCAAATACCTAATTAACTACCTACTCATTTTTTTTCACCCCCCCTCCCTCAATCCTATCTATCAATTTTTTAAGGTTCACCTTAGTTTATGGATGATGAACATAGGTCCTCATATGTAAATATTAAAAAAAAATAATGCAAAAACAACAAAGTGCTTTAAGGCCTTAGAAGGATGTAATATCCATTGCATGAAGTGATACCAATATGCAAATTGGTTAGTTGGAGGCCTTGGACTAAAAAAAAGTTAAAATACTTGAGGAACAAATGTCAAGCCTTTCAAATTCAAGCATTCAACTTGAATTTTGCATATAACTTGAATATATCCAAACATGGAAATCTAAATCAAACAATAGAAATAAAAGATGAAATTTTTGCATCAGTCTAAATCTTTAAAATAAATATTGTACAATTTGAATATGTTTAAGCATGGAAATTTGATTTCTGCATCAATTTGATTATATTGAATACGAAACATGTTTCATCGATCAAGTTGAATTATGATATCAAAGGAAGTTCAAAGGTACACTAAATTGTGTACATTCTTGAATCTATGATGAAAATTATAGAGGAACAAAATTGCAAAAACCAAATTGTGGCATAAGCATCACCTTCAAGGTGTGTATGTAATGTGTTGGGTGGCTTCCATAAAGCCTTACTCCTATCCATCTCCTTGCCACATCCATTCTATTTGGAGATATTGTAGACTTAATAGTCTACTAATTATTCATTATTTCTTTCAAACTTTCAAGGAGACCTTCAATCTGCTTGCGTCGTTTATAATTGAACCAAAATGCATCCTTATAAATGTCTAACAAAATTTTGCACTCCATACCTTTCTTGATATTCCACCTATCTACACCTAGCAACCTTGCAATTCCTCTCCCATTATTCATAACATGTGAAATAATAAGGCTGCACACAATATCCTTAGCCATCACAACCTTTGATTCCTATTGGCCCACCAAATGAGTGTTCATTCCTTTTTTGATGTTTTGAACAATCTCATAGTTTTGCCTTGTATTATGAAGGTTGGCAAATAATCCTTTATTAAAGAGTGTGACAACATCTTTTCAATTGTTAACTACCAGATTCTTGTTCCAAAATTTTTGAACTCATTGATAGTGAAGGATATCATCTTTTTTGCCAAACTTGCACTAATCTATTACTCTCTATTATTTGAAAACTGCACAACATTGCCAATGTCATCTAAAATTGGAGGGTTTGGGGGAGACTCATCTTGAGTTATTTGTTCTAATTTGGAAATTTTCAAGCATTCACGATACCTTTTTACATGTTCACAAGTGTCTCACCTCCTCTTCTGTGCATACCAAGTGTCATGAAACACCTCTTTGGCCCCCTCCCTAATATAACTTTCGGTTAGTTGAAACCCTAAAAGTCTTTTCCTTTTGCCAAAGTTCATGAGGTCCATGATCATTGTAGACCCATAACATAATTGATTTAAAGAGGTTAATTAGTGACTTGTTTGATACATTAAACTTAAATCAAAATGAATGACAGATGAATGCAATGTATGTTTCAAACATTTGAACTGGTAAACATTGAACTAGCTGAGAAATTTTGACAAAATTAGAAAAAATACCTTGTGTTGTTTGACATTGTCAACTTGCAATCCAACCTCCACACCAACAATTACTTGTACAAAGTTACTACCAAATGGTGGAGGCTCCCAAATTGATCTCTGATTATTACCAAAACATGGATGTTCCTTGACTACTTTTAATTTTTGCATCAAAGATGAAGTTGTAAGTGCAAAAGGTTTACAACATGGATGCAATAAATCTGTCACAATTTTTTGATGTAACTCAAACATTAGACTTGCTTGCCTTGCTACAAAGCTCACAATTGCATCAACTTATGCATCAACATTAGTTAGTGTAAATGGACTTTGAGGTGGAGTATATAACTCTTCACACATAACATTGTTAGCTTCTTCAATATGATTTTCCATAATCCGTGTACACCTCAAAGTTTGCCAAACTTCTTCAACTCTTTATGCTTGCCTTGGTGTAATCTTTCCATAGCAACTAGACATTGCCATCGTTCTTAAACACCTTGAAACCACTATCAGCAAGAGTTGTTACAAGTTTTTCATTCACGAAACAAACATGCTTTTTGTTTTCAACTGATGTTGTCCATGAATGACCGTCGTCACCTAGGAAAATCCCTCAACCAAAATAATTGAATTAAGTACATTGAAACCTTACGTATTGAATTCAAGCTCCAACTTCCAAACATGCTTGATGAGCAAAAAAATTCTTGTAACCTTAACATATATTGCAAAGTGATTCAAGAATTTACAACTTATAAAAAAAAATCCAAAATTTCCCAATTAGTTTAGATAACACATTTTAACCATGTACACATCTACACACGTTTAAACTACTATCTTATATATTAAAGCTACATGTCTGTCTGTCTGTCTGTTCGAGCAGTTTCCAAGCACTACCCGGACCTTTGTTTTTTTGTTTTGTTTTTGTTTTTGTTTGTTTGTTTGTTTTTTTTTTTTTGTTGGTTTTTTTTTTGATGGTTTTTGTTTTCTGTGACAGTTATTACTCGACGGGTGCATTATGCACCAGGTTCACACTAGTATAAAATAAAAATCACAAAAAAATCCAATGTCATTCTAACATTTTTGAGCTATTTAATAGTGTTCCAAAGGACATAAGCATTAGTTACAATTATATGTTAGTCCTTATGACTCCCAAATGCTCATCCAAATCATGTCAAATTGGACAATGTATTGTGTTGAAATAACATATAAATGTTGTTGTAATCATTTTTTAAACATCATAAAATGGAAAAGAAAATCTTTTTTTTTTTTTGGATTCTATAAGCAATGGTTACATATTGTAGTGGATCCTATTAGGTAGTTTGAAACCCATGATAGTATCAAAAAAGATTTAAATGTTTTTAATGTTTTTTGAAAGACATATTAATTTTTTAAAAAGAATATTCTTTAAAAAACAACGAAAAAACAATGGTTGTGTGGCTCTTTATAACATGGTTGGAACCATCACTAGCAACTAAACAATTGCCCTTTTAAATGAATTAAATTTTTAAAAAATTCCACAACCAAATATTATTTTATTCAAATTCTTCCCCATAATTATTTTATGGTTATTCTACCAAGTAATTCACTGCATTAACTATATTACTGTCATGGAACCTTTCATTCTAGAATTTTCTTACATTTACTTTACCATTTGATGGTATTACCATCTAGTGACAATAACTATTGTCCCTTAACACTCCCCTACTTAGTAGATTTAGTGTTCTAATTTTATTTACGTTACCAAATGTCAACCCAAATAAATTATTTATAAAAACATTCATATGGTAGATCCAAAAAAAAATCACTTTTCCAATCTCTTTTGATCTTTTTATGTAAAAGGGTCCTAATTTGATGGGGAGGGCATGCCCATAAGCTTGAGCAATATTAACATCATAAATGGGACCATATTGACCCACATAGTGGTGTAGTAGTAGTTATCAATGAAATTGTCATTCCCATCACAACTCAAGACTTGTAGCAAAACAACCATATGTGCATTGAGATTAATAAGTGGGTGCAAGGTTGAGAGGACCAAAAATGGTAGATAAAAAGTTCCATTTAATCCATTTGGTAGCATTTCCTTTGTATTTTTATTTGAACACTAGGATAATTAAACATTTTTTTTCCACTTATGTTCAAACCACCATAGATATCATTATTTTGTACATGTGTGCACAAATCTAACATTAAAAAATGTTTTTTCAACATGATGTCAACTTTGTAAAAAAAAAATTGTTTTTTAATGACAAAAAGCTCCATAAAAATAACATATAGTTGACATGGTGTGAGAATTTTGAAACTTTTTTCATTGATATATTATTTCACTAAATTTAAGTCCTTGCCAACCATAGTATCAATAATTGAACCATTTTGAAATCCATATAATATTTTTTGTCAACTATACAATCCTTATTGTTCATTTGAAATGTTCATAGCTTTTTAAAATTTACATATTATGCATATAAAATACTTACATCATATAGATACTCAAGTAACAACTTCAAATTAAGTCCTTAAATTGATAACTCCAAATTTACCCCATTTAAACGATGCTCACATTGCAAAATATGCCACCATTACATCCATTTTGGTTTGCTCAACCTTGCATTGACCTTAATCAACCTTTGGATCATGTAGTTATGGTTTACTCAATTTTTATAATGTGACCCAATTGAACCTCCATCATGGAATCGATGTCCTAAAGGCTTGACTATCGATGGTTCTTTGTTGCGGTGTTTGCAAATGTCAACAAAAAGTTTTTGAACCTTGACACTATTGAATTTCACTTACCGTCTTACAATCATAACTTGTAAATGTTTCTTTGTCGTGCATTAAAGAAAAATGATGAAAGTGTTACAAAGTAGTTGTGGGTCTAATGAACAATTTTATTTTATTTTGTTTTTTTGTGCATGTAGTTGAGTTATTTCAAAAAATGGCATGAATAATTACAACTCTTATTTCTAGGTTAAAATACATTAGGGTTTAACAAATATGACATTTGATAGTCCCATTGAAAGTCCCCATCCTTTGTATTTTGAACTAATTTTAAGCCTTGTAAATTAGTTCAACTCTCAAATTGGTTCAAATGATGTTAAAGTTAACATTTTTTTCAAAATCCAAGTTTGGGCCACAATTTTAAGCTCCTTTAAAATATATATTATTAATGAATATTATTAATGAATGGTCTTGAAAATCATCAATGTTAATATCAAAAAGATTTTTCCATTTAGAATTTTTTCAATGGAATATTATTTGATATATTCACAAATAGGATATTTTCTTACTTTATTTTTTGACCTTAAGATTTATCAACTTTCAAAGCAATATGTCCCAAAGTTTCAAAAACATTGTACAAACATATTGTGAGCAAAAAAAATCATATTCAAATTTAGATGGACTAACATAGTCCATAAAAAATCCTTCTAAGATTGATTGTCCATTATTTTGTTATGTTTCTTTCATTGTTGAAAGACTTTTTGTGTTAGCCTCACATAGATGAATCTTTTTTTGTGACATCCAATAAAAGCTTTAAATTATATGCAAAATGGTTTAAAAACTAAAAATGTGATGGTCCATTTTGTTTAGTAATGTACCATACAACTACCCTTTTATCTTCCACTAACACACCAATTAGATCTCAAAAGGCGTCCAACAATGACATGGAGGTAGCTCAGGCACTCCTCACTAGTCATGACATCTAGTATCCCTAGCATTGCACCTTTGATTATTGGGCCTTATTTGTTCTTAATGATTTGCAATTAATTAGTGTTTGCAATCCACAAAACTTGTGTTGTATTCTCCGTCAAGTCCTATTTCATAACAAGTTGATGTTAGGATGCTTACCCAAGGGAAGAACAAAAAGGCTTATAGACTATAATAAATATTATGACACAAGTTTGTTGGAAAGACATGTTTATATTAAACATCCATAGGAATGTTGGAGGCAGAGTTATTTTTTATGTAGAGAGTGGGAATCTATTAATCAAATATAGTTTGCAAAAAAAATGAAAACAATGCAACCACTTCATATCACAATGTTTTTTGGTAGCCAACACCCTTATAACAAATCTCTGCAACAAGTTTTTCTAGAATATATGGTGTAATATATTGCTAAAGGATACAATCCTTTGTCTTATATCAAGAATCCATGGTTGAAGCAATTGGTTTTACATCAATGCGAGTCTATTTAGTTTCCTTTTTAAGGACAACTCAAGAATGAAGTGCTTTTAGATGTTGTGGACAAAATTAACGATAAATATGTTTTGCCTTCTTTTACATCTTGTGCTACATGTACATTTCCTTTTCATTTTTGGATGTTGCAAGCTAAATATGACATTTTTGCCATGGTTGTCAACTTCATCAACAACTCATGGGAGTTGACCTTGTGACTATGGGGACATTTGAAGAACAACATAATTAGTGTAGCCATGGCAAATTGAGTAAACATTGTGTTTGATTCATTTGGTTTACTTGAAAAAGTAATTGCCTATGTGAAAACAAAAGGGTCTAATTTCTCGACATTGATCATTACTTTAACAAACATTTTTTTTGGTCACCATTTTAGTTACCATGCCCATTCAAAGGGTCCTAATTTGGTCATGTTATGTCAAAGGCATGTTAGTATGCCATTGATGATGTCATAATCTACCATGGTTTTATGGAGGTGAGTTTGGAAGGTGCTCAAAGTTCCTTAAAAAAACTATAACATGGATTTTAAAATATGGGAGGGGAAGGCAAGAGTGAAATGACTTTTATATTATTGTAGGGTTATTTGTTAAGATGGTCAAAATTCATATGAAGATATAATTACCTTCTGCATCATCTTGTTTCAAGAAATTCTTGAATATCATTATGCAATCTCCATTTGTTATGAACATTAGCAAGCTTTGCATTTGTCCTCCGTAATGCTAATGTGCCAAATTTGGGTTATTATTCAATCCATTGTCAATACATTGTTCCTTGTTGTCAAAGTATGTGTTTTAAACCAAAGTAAAGGTTACTAGTTATTGTCCCATGTTTTATTTATTTTTTCTTTCACATTATTTTTGTTCATTTTGACTATGCCTATTAAAGTCTTGAACCTTAAAAACATGAACAACTTTCTAACATTTGAGGTTACTATGATTGAAAAGAACAACAAGCTCATGGAAAACAAAGACCTTTTTGAAGAAGTCTTTGACTTATTTTGAAAAATCTATTGGTTTTTTTGTTTTGACTTTGTGCTGTTTTCAATATTTATGGATTTTTCCATCTTTAAAAAAAGTGTGTTGATTATTTTTTGTTGGTGTGTTATAGGGTAAAGGTGCATATGGGCTATTAGTAACACAAAGGTTTAAGAAACATGCACTTCTATTTTTTGCAACATTCCAATGATGAAATGGGTGTTCACGAAAAACCTTTATGTTTTTCATATATGAGTGGGCTATCATGTGTTTTCCATTTTTTGTGTTTTCTTAAGGTCATATGTTTATTTTATTTTATTTTTTATGTCATATTTTTTTCTTTGTAAAATTATGTTAGGTTTTCTATGTCCAATTTGAAGGTTCAAGGTTTCCAATTTGAAGGTCTCAAGTGTGTCACATTCAATTCTTGTGATTTTGTTAGTGTTTATCAATTTTAGTCATGTGTCAATTTAGTTATTCCAAAATCCAAAATCTTTTATATTTTCAAGCCCTTTGTTTTTCAAGTTGTGTTGGACCCAAAAGTCTTTTTCTAGAGAAACACTTCATTTACATTTCGAATGGTGATGCAAGTTAAACTTTAGGATTAAATATTATAGCTTCTCCTACCTATTGTTGGTCCAAATTGCAAAAATGTTTGATTTCATTGTACATTAAAACAAAATGTGACATAATAAACATGTGATTTGTTTCAAAATATGTTCTTCACATTGTTTTTCTTTTTTGAAATATTTTGTGTTGATTTAAAAAATTAAAAATCATGCTAACATGAATAACAACACTTTAAAACATTATGAAAAATCGCATCCACCGAAACCGCACTACCCTACAACTAAAACTCAAAAAAATAAATCATATACAATTGTTATGTAATTATTCCTTGGATATTACAACTACTGTGCAATTATCCCCTTAGAAATATGGTGTATTAATAAATAAATTATCATGTCAAAAAATCAGTTAGTTGTATTATAGTTGCAAGTGAGTTGAAAATGGGTCTTTTATACAATAATTTATACACATCATACATACATATGTAGTCAACCATGTTTGATTTTTTCAGGAGTTGCATTGTAGTTGCATGTGGCAACTACTTTAGAACTATTATAAATGTGTCATTAAAACAACAACTATATTACAACTAGTGTACAATGTACATCAGGGACTCGTAGTCGGTCCTTATTTACATATAGTCGTAGTTGTAACTATCTATCCTCTAGCCCATAGATACATAGTCGACTATAATCGACTATGTAGTCGACTACTCTGGCCTTGAATTAGTCAACTGTAGACTGTTGTCGTTTACTCATTGCGAGCCCTCTTCTG
>Ga0209611_10012910_pt1 | contig 11623 bp, 12 predicted proteins | sample S1TSphgellanicum_3_FD_187693 | JGI IMG/M metagenome (GOLD analysis project Ga0209611, IMG submission 187693) | Host-associated microbial communities from peat moss isolated from Minnesota, USA - S1T2_Fc - Sphagnum magellanicum MG (SPAdes) (version 2) | ecosystem: Host-associated > Plants > Peat...
AATAAAATAATTTTAAATAGACTAACGCGAAATAATTGAAAATAACCAAAAAGAACCTAAATTAAATACTTAAAAATAACCTAGGGTGGAATAATTTAAAATAATTTATAGTGGGCTTGCCTATAATAGTTGAAAATAATTTATAATAATTTAGGGTGGAATAACCTAAAATAATTTTAAATAACATTAAAAAAACAATTTTACTATAGTGAATTAATTCAATTAATAATGAATTATGTTAATTAGTAGCAAAACATGAAAATTACATAGTACCCTTATAATGACACAACTTTAAGCAAGGTGAAATGACTAAGGTGATGTGAACCTATTTCACTTTCAAAATTTCATAGTTATTTAAGTTAGTGAATTGCATCCCACTTTTAGACAAATGATTTGAACATTATAAATTGAATGGTATGTGTGACAATGGTTTCAAAACTCCATAAGTTTGGTGAACCTTGTGCTATCCACATTTATTTACATTGACACCATATGATTTTAATATGTTTAATAACAATAACGTTTAAAGACTACAACATTTGAATTTTTTTTTTAAACTTGAATATATTGAAGAAATTAAAATCACTTATAAATAAATGAATAATGAATGTTTGAACTCCCAAAGTGAAAGATTTGAAGTTACCCACATGCCAAAAAAAGGTTCATTCTTATAAAAAAATCCAAAAATTAATAAACTACATCTGGGTTTAAATTTAAACACAAGTTAGGCTTAAACAAAAGCAATTGAAAACAAGATCAAACCAAAAAAAAAAAGAAAACTCAAAGTTTAAATGAAAATGTAATATACAATGAACTCCCATTATGTGGCTATAATTAGGTTGTTGGCTAATGTTCAGTTTTGCAAATTGACATGCTTATGACTAGATTCTAATTTCAACAAATGTAATTCAATTTTTTGTTGACACATTGCCACCATTGTTACATGTTATATGATCCATTCATCAATATTATATGCAACATTGTCCATCCATTAATTTAATCATATTACATCATCAATTCGTCCATATTATATGCCTCATCAACCATTCATTTAAATTCATATATCCATCCATCTTTTAAGCCATCTCCAAAACAATGTACAAGGTGCACCAACATATTTGGACCTTCATTTATCAAACTAGCTTGCTTAGCCTAATTAATTACCCTAGCCCACCTAACTAGCTACCCTACTTAGTTTAACCTAGGTAGGTATGTATGTAGGTAGTAGGTCAAGTATAGGTAGGTTGTGAATTACCTAAGTAGGTAGGTAATAGGTTGTAAGTTATTATGTAGATAGGTAATATGTAAATAGGGTGCAAATAACAATATGTCTTGATGTGTAGTGTCGTGATGTATGGTGTCATAAGGGTGTAAATCCATAGTAAATTCTCTTAAACAAAAAGACTAAAACCAATCAAAGGTAGAAACTAATTAACCAAAAAGAGATGCACACACATACATATACAATGCATAAGAGGAGGCTGAAATGAACTTCTCATGTATCCCCACCCCAAACCTGAGCTGGGAAAAATGTGGCATGGTCTGAATAGAAATCAAGGTGCTACAAGATAACATGATGAACAATACCAAATGTCGGCAAGAACTTGAATGAGTTCCGACTTGAGGCAGAAGAGATGGTATCCACCATTACAATTATCACAAAACAACATCTGATTAGCATCGTCTATCCTCTAACATACCTGACATGGGTAGTCAAGTGGAGGAATCCAAGTTGATGTGATGATGGTAGGATCCAAGTTCGGCAAATGGCAAGGTACACAATTTTTGGAGTGATCCTGAATTATGCGTTTGTCATCTCCTTACAACTCTAACACACTTGAAGGCTTAATTGCCTTAATCCTTAAGATAATGCAATTGGAAAAAATGTCTAAAATATCATTAGGTTGTTGTTGGAGATATACAAAGTCACCAACATCAAATTGTCTCACCTTAGGTTTGTAACTAGCACCTCATGTGTGTGCATACCGTAAGGTGTTTCAATGTTATGCAATGGACAAATTTTCCATGGCCATGGGCATAACCCTCTTGAATAGAGTAGCCCTCTTTGCGATGGCCTTAACCTAAGTGGATGGAGAGTCCAAGTCCACAACCTAATCCATTTGAGTAGCAATGGAAGAAGGTGGAATGGGATGTCTCCCAAAAAATAGAATGTAAGTAGAGAAATGAAACAAAGAGGCATGTTTGGACATCTCGTAACCCATGGTGATATAAGGGAGGGCCAGGTCCCAATTCTCTTTGTTCCTAGTGAGGCAAATCTTCTGAAGTCCCTTCTTGTCTAAACCGTCTTCTTTGCAAGGCCATCAGCTTGGGGATGATCTCCTAAAGTCTGGCGATGGTTAATGAGAGCATGGTCAAGTAGGTCTTGGAATTTTTGATAAGTAAGGCATTTAGCACAAGCCCAAGACCTACTTAAGACATGTTGTAAAAAAGCTTAGCTGGTGCTATGTGATGACTTGTCTAGCAACGCAACAAACTCGACCCACTTTGAAAAATGTTCGATCATAATCATGATGTACACATTACCCTTGGAGGTCTGTGGTAACTTTTTAGTTAAATCACATGACCAACGATAAAACATGCCCTGAATAGGGAGTGGAGAAAGTGTGAGCTGTTGAAAGGAAAAGGAAGTTCTCAATTTATCACATTGTTCACACCTAGTAATGACATCTCCGACTTGAGCATACATACTTCTCCAATGGTAATGAGGAGCGAAAAGGCTATAAATACACTTAATTCCAAAGTGTCCAAGCTTCAAGTGTACCTTCTGAATAAGACAAGGCCATTCATGTGGTGGAAGAACCACTTTATCGTCTTGTGGTAAGCATCGAACGAGGTCATTGTCCCTCCATGAGTAGCGTTTGGACTGTTGTTATATGCGATCTCAATGACTTGATGTAACTTGGGGAGGGTATTCCCCATGTTGAAGAAACTTTAAAGTGTCCAAGTCCTCCCATATATCCACAATGGGATGCTCAACTAGGTTACATTATAGTAGTGCAAGATGACTAGATGCATAAGATACATGTATTGCTAAAATTTGGCAGAAGTCTTATTTGGCTTTAGAGAAATTTTCAAAGGTAGTGAGGGGTCTTCGCGATATGGTATCCACGTTTTGATGTGTAATACCAGGTCAGTGAATAACTTTGAACTCACACTTTTAAAGCATAAGCGCCCAACGAACTAACTTACCAGTAAGTTTATCGTTGGTCATCAACCACTTAATAGGCTGGTGGTCAATATACAAAGTGAAATTGGTGCCATAAACGATAGGGCCTGAAATGTATGACGACCCATACAACAACAAGGCACTCCCCCTCATATGAAAAGTAATTACTTTCAGCCTTGTTGTTTTGGGATGCATAGGTGATAACATATTTCTTGCCTTCTTCATCAAATTGGCCAAGAATAACACCAATACTGAAAGCATTCCAGTTATTGTGTAGAATGAAGACCTTGCTGAAATCAGGTTTTCTTAGAATGGGGAACTTTTAAAGCTTTTCCTTGAGTGTGTTGAAAGCTTCCTAAGCCTCATCATTCCATGTCTAAGTAACATCCTTTTTTAATAATTCATAGAGAGGATGAGTAATAGTACTGAAGTCTTGGACATAAATTTTATAGTAATTACATAGTCCAATGAAGCTCCTCAAATTGTGAACATCAATAGGATTGGGCATCTCCAAAATGGCTACTATTTTGGCCCAATGAACCATAATACCATTTGGCAAAATTCTATGTCCAAAGTAGATTACTGAGGTGACAACAAACTCACATTTTTTAGGATGGATCTTCATATTGACTTCATGGAGCCTCTTGAATAACTTTTCAAGATGAGCCAAATGCTATAGGAGTCCCTTGCTATGCATTAAGACGTCATCTATACGTCATCTATGTAGCATTTTAGGAAATCTACCCCTTTGAAAACCTGGTCCATGACTCGCTAAAAGAAGACAGGTGCATTTTTTAATCCAAAAGGCATCACAAGCCATTCCCACAACTTGTTGTTTCCATGAAATGTGGTTTTCTTACAATCCTATGCAATGAGCACAATTTGGTTGAAGCCTTGCCTTAGATCCACAATTGTGAAGATGTTTGAATCTCTAATGTTATCAAACAGTTCTTCAAGGATGGGCATGGGGTACTTGTCTTGAGGTGTAAATAGGTTCAAAGGCCAATTCTCACACATCCTTTTTTCAGTCCATAATCCAATTGAATCCTTTTTTGCTAGCATTATTATAATGGCTACGAAATTAGAATTTGATGGCAGAATGAGACCAACCTCATGGAGCTTTTTGCATCTTTCATCTACTAGTTCCCACTCATGCTTATTCAACCTATACCTCCTTCGATAGATGATCTCATTTGTAAGGCCTATAGAAAATTATATAGTCTTACACCTACATAAGTTTTTCATTGAGAATGCAAACACATTCTCATACTTAATTAACAAATCTATGACCCGATCTTTCTCCTTCTTGGTGAGCTGGTTCCCCATAACGAAAGGGTAGTTGGAACACATGGAATGGAATTGGAAAATGTGTTTAATGAACCTGGTGTATTGGGTTTTCCACTATCCAACTATGCAGATTCATAGAAGGTTGTAATTGTTTCTCCAGAAGCTGATGTACCTCCAAGTGTATTAAAAAAAACTTGAGTCAAATTACATGGTACCTCCTACCCCCAACACTAAAAGTGAAATGTAAAATGTTGAAGATAAGCAAATGTACTTGGTCGGGGTGCCATGTGGTCACATCGCTAAAAATGCAAGCTAATTGAATAAATGTTAATGTTGTGTACATTTGAAAAAGTACACATGTTACCAACAACCATGTAAGGGAGTTCAAGTCCATGCCTCTCCCTAGTAGAGTGTTATGCTTCAATTTAGTCACCTTGGTGTGACTAGGAGTGTCAATTTGGAACCCCATAGCCCTTCCTTTTTCTTTTGGGCTTAGTTCATCCCAAATGGCTAAAACACGATAATATACCAAGCCTGGTCCATCTCCCTGAAAGGCGTTTGTTCCTAGGAAGGAAACAAAGGTGGCCCAAGCACCTCTTAGTTTTCCTATTGTGTTCGAGGGAAAGCAAACAAGTTTTTCTTGCCTTGTAACTGGTTGGCAAGAGCTTTGATCATCCAATATGTGAAAAACCTTCAGGTTGGGGTCTCTATGGTGTATCTCAGAGGTAACTATAAAATTGAGAGTGGTGCAAGGTTGGTCCACCAGTTATGTGGTAGGTGCACATAAGAACAACATTGTGTTGCGTCGAATAGGAATGACTCTCCAAGGTAATGTTTGACCAGCCGTGTAGTGCTCCTGGACTTTCTCCCTTTAGTCAAGCTGAGAAGGGGTGTTTTCAATTACATAACCAAGTGTAGAAGAAATGGATTGAGCCCAGGTGATCAATCATACCATGTCCGTGAAGAAATTAGATCTTGTGTCACTCAAACCTTTTCCAAATGATGAAGTCCACGGGGCCAAGTAATTCCATATGTTTCTTTTGAATTAGTTGTATGTTAGAAGGCAAAAACATGAAATTGGCCTTCCATGTGGTGGTTGCAAATTGTTGTGGAAATTTGGCTATGAGTTCCCTCATTCTCGATGCTGCCATTTGCTTTGCAACAAGATCAATGTCCATGTAGAAATACTTTCAAACCACCATCCCTGACTATAGTAAGGCTTCAAGACCTGTACCAATGCCACCAAAAAGCTCTGGTAATGTAATCCCCTCTTTAGGCAGTGTCTAGGTGATTAGTTAACAAAATACGAGTTTAATCAGTTCACCATGGCTCTCTATGTTTTTAAAACTAGACAAAGCTTTGACAAAGGGTTCGTGGGCTGCTTTGAACCTCTGTAAAACCTTTGGTCCGTGTTGAATGTCCGTAGGAATCACCTTCAAGCTTTTAGTAGCTTGGGCGTAAGTTGTCTCCTCTTCATCTCCCTCTATCCATTCATGGTTAATTTGTTAGATGTAGGAAATGGTGTGTGCTTCCTTGAGCATGCAGTGGTGAGCCATAAGATTATGGTTCCCATGTACATCAAAGGGTATGTATCCCAGGTGGTGGTCATCAGTCTTCCAATCCATTCGGTAGTACGCATGCTTGAACCAATTGTCAATTGTGAATCTTGGTGAAAATAGGGCCTCTTGCCCAATGAGCACATCATAATTGGTGGCATTGGTGACTAAACATGTGACCTATAGGCAAAGCTCCTAATCTCTACCTTCATTGAAGTTAAATGTAATCAAATTTGAGTTCTCCCCAAGTACCTCCTTTACGTTCCCACCAATGGTACGAATTTGCCACATAGATTTCCATAGTTTGAAGTCAAACATGCCCATTTTCTTGGCAAATTGAACTCCAAGAATCATTGGTTGGGCACTTGTATCAAGAAGTACCACTCTGGGTGTATGTCCTCCCACTTTGGATTATTGACTCGATATTGTCGACAATGGCAACTCCGGTGGTGATGGAAGTTCTCTCATTAGGCACCACCTTCGGAAATGAGTGAGAGACTTCATGAAGAAAATGGCTATCCATAATGCTTTTGCTGAGTAACAAATCCACAAGTGAGGTGTTTTTAGCTCCCTTTTGATATGTGAATGTAGAATCAAAGGTAGGAGAGCCCACTAGTTTAGCCATGCTAAAACTAATTACAAGATTACGAACACCATCTACAACACGTGAACCGATTGAGTGTCTCTCCAAGGTGTTGAATGGGACCCCTTTAGCATGTGGATCAGGGATTGGTAGAGGACTTGATGTAGTGTTTAGGGTATCTTTTAATATTGCAATTATGTCCCTGGTGCTTGGTTTCAAATCTTGAAAACAAAACAACGGTGTATTCACAAGCTTTTGCGCCACTTCATGCATTTGAAGTTGGCACTCCATAAATCGATTAACAAAAAATGTGTGTTTTCCTGATGTACATGTACTCCTGGGACACGAGAATTTGATGCCCTAATAGCTTGCGGTGTAGTAGTCTCCTCCCCCCTTGCCAACAAGGTGTGTTCTTCTTCCGTGTTGAGAAGACAAAAAAATTGTGTCATGACTGTTCAAGCTCCTCTAACCTTGGTAATAGGACTTAAACCAGATGTGAATCCATCAATCTGAATTATTTGCCTAGTGGCAGAAACTATGGGTGTCACATTAGCCTCTTATGTTGCAAAGTAGGAAAGGCAAAAAGAAGTGGCAATTTTTGGGTTGAAACTAAAATTGTGTGCACTGGAAAAAACATATTCCCCAACTGTGGCATCATGTGAGAGGCCATATAATGACCTAGGAGGTCCCTCTCGTGATCTTGAACCTTGTATAGGTTGGGCATGATTAACTAGTTGGAAAGACTTGCTTTTTCAATTAACAAGTTAAGTCCTCAATGATTTGAGTTCATTTTGTAGAGTTTGAATTTGAGCAGCATGGGCTTGAAGCACCTCCCTCTTGTCAGCATTGTGCTCCTTTTTCTTAACATTCTTACTGGAATTACCCTTGGTGGGGAAAACCTGAGTGGAAGGCTGGGGTGCCTTGGCTTTTGATTGAGGGGCACTAGAAGATGTTGCCAAATTTTGTCATGGTAATCAGAGTTGCTTCCGTTTTGAGAATTTGGAAAAATAAACAGCTTCATGATGTCATTCTTTCCCACAATAATCATAAAAGAGATCATCGAAAAGAATGTTGCATTCATTAGCTTTGTGGGCAGGATTGTCACAGTAGTTGCAAGAAGGTAGGATGGATGTAGCAAAGTGCATCGCTTTAGCCTTTGAAAAAGAATGTGAGGATCTAGTTGGCACAATTAGTGGAGGTTAAGACCTTGAATGTGAGGGAAACCTTATAGTATTAACCTCATAGTGTGCATGAGCTAGTTCTAACTTTTTAGAAATGTTGTACACATCTAGCAAAGTGTACGAATCTCCAAATTCTGCAAAAACCCGTTGCAAAACCTGTGCATGGAGTGTTGAAGTACCTTCCAACGAATGAATATACCAATGGGCAACTTCCAGGTCTGTGATGCTCTGAGTATCCTCTTTAAGCTTGAGAAGCATTTTGTAGAGCATCTTGAGGGTTTCATCCTTTTGTTGAGAGAAGGTGGTGAACTGTAAAAAATTTTCCGAACTCTTGACCGAAAATTCTAACCCAAGAACTTGAAAGAATTCCCCCACTGGATTAGCAAAAGCTAGTGCATCGATGGTGGGAAGAATGTTTGTAGTAACAACAATGAATTGTTGAGGAGAAATGTTTATTAAAGTAAGTATCGAATTTGGATTATTGGGCATAATCCCATGATGTGTAATGGCAACTTACAGTGCAACTTAAAAGGCGGTGGTAATGGATGTGGCATAAGCTGGATTGGGGATCTAGGTGATGCCCAAAATCCTCGAAAAATGTTACTCATAGACATCTAATGCCTCATAGTGCACATAACAGGCTAGTTGTTTGAATGCGAACGCCTCGGTGTAATTAGCGCCATACTTGAGCTCTAATTCACAGACCAAAGTTGAGAAAATTGCCTTGAACTCCTTCAAAGAAATGGTACCTGGCCTTCCACTGAACTTCTTAATTTTCCCATAGGAACTTCTGACCTCCATGGTGTATATGGGTGTAGAGGTCACGACTTGTAACAGAATATACGGTGATGGTGTGAAAGCAGGTCCGGTAATAGGTGTACCCCACTGAATAGCCTCTCCAAATGGATTCTAAGGTACCATTGATGTAATGTAACCTGAACCTGAATTCTTGGTAGGAGTTGTACTGGATGACGGTGCACTATAGATGTTTGATGGTACTGTTGTGAAGATCGTGAATTGAAAAAAAATTGACTCAAATGATTGTGTGTTGCTTTGTAACTGATACCTTGGTTTTGGCTGAACAGTGGTGTTTTCATCATTCGAGGACATGGTGTTGTCCCATGCCCCAAAATTTGGTAACAATATAGAGCACTAACTATAAAGTCCTAACACAACCATGCAATTAAATGCAATTGTAATGGAAATTGAAATGTGAAGTGCTTAAAAGAACATACCTTAAGCAAATTTTAGTTTTTGTGATCATTAGTGTTAAATGACAAAGTAGAGGAAGAAATAATTATATATTTATGTATTAATAAAATTACATAAGTGTATGTATTAAAACGAAAGTATGTAGATGTACGTATTAATTAATATTAAAAATTATTTTATTATTTAAAAATTAATAATAATAATAATAATAATAAAATGTCAGTGGATGGACAGAAGTCTGTGGACAAACAGAAGTTAGTGATGTGACATGAGAAATCACAACGTTGCAAAGCGCTCATGAGCTCCATGGTGATGGCTGACGGCATCACGGCGTTGCATGCGCCACAAGTTCGTGGCATTGCTCAGCAACGATTGCATTAATGGTGGGCAACATTGCATTACTTTATAGTGATGGCGGGCGGTGCTGCATTGTTTTGTAACAATGGTAGGTGGCGTTGCATAAACTTATTTTTAAAAAAAAATTTACTTAGTAGCTTCAAAAGTTTCCAACTGCCTCCTCCTGTGTCTTTGTGCATGAAAGAAAGAGAAAAAAAGAGTGAAAAAAAGAAAAAAAATTAAAGAGTTTTGAAACTTGCTCTAGGATATGTCATTCCTTATTTGGTCTCGCTTTTCCTAGCTCCTCCGATCTTGGCGCTATTGGTTGGCGAAGGTGTAACATCACAAGCTCCCTCAAGCATTCGCAACACCAGTAGCAACAACACTAGTAACAAAAAGAAATTCAATAATTCAAAGGAAAAAGAAATTTGCCACTTTCAACATTAAGCAGTAGAAAGGAGTTTTCTAGAATTGAATTGCAAAGAAGGAAAGAACATGTAGTGTATGAAGACGGTGGCCGTGTTATAGCCATCGTGAGCATCTAAACATTTAATTTGACTATGGAGGAAACTCTGATTGACAAAGGAATTTTAGAAAAACTAAAAAGAGAAGGGAAGGGCTTGGCCTTTTATACAGCCGCCAATAAGCTGAAACCCTAAGCACACTAGAAGAAAAACATGTATTTTCAACTGCTCTTTGCGATTAAATTTTAGTCACAAGAAACATTTTGTAACTGAAATCCTTTTAGTCGCCTAAAATAAGTCGCATGTGATAAACTAGTCGCAAATGACAAAGAGTATTGTATGAAAGAAAAAATCAATAAATACATTTCATCCTTTGACTCCATTGTATACGTATTATCACATGCGACTAATATGCAACTATTTTGGTCATAATTGAAAGTAAATCATGTGTTACCACGTGTCTTAATATATGATTATGATTATGATGATGATTATTATTATTATTATTATTTTGAAATAATCTAAGACGTTCAATTCAAAGACTTGGATGATATTATATTATGACACGTGGCCTAATGTAAATATGCCACATGGCATTTAAAAAATTAATTTAATAAAATATTAATATTAGGTTGGTAGGCACATAAATAGGTGCTTACAATCCTTACCTACCTACCTACTTACTTAGGTAAAAAAATAAATAGGTAGGTTTTACTTTCCTAGGCGAAATACCTACTCATATAGGTAGGTACTTAAGTAGGTAGGTACATAGACTAACCTAGATGGGTAGGTCAAACTAGGTACTTACCTAATTAAATAGATAAGTAGGTTAGGGAGGTATGTACTTTAGAATTGTGCATTATTTGTTCTTTTGTTTTAGGTTGAGCCTTTTGATTAACTCATCCCATGTGCACAAACTTCTTAATGTGAAATTACATAAGCACACCCCTTTGTTTATATAGTGTTCAAAATAGGAATGGAGAACAAACAATATGGGATAAGTTTTGAAATTACAACTTCCTTACAAACTAAGTTGTAATTCCAAAACTTTCTTCATCCCTTACTTTTAAGGTTTTTAGATTTTTAAACAATTCAAGTATTAGATAATTAAATAATCATTTAATTCATAATGATGAAATTTACATATATTTAAATTATAAACTATACACTACAAATATTTAGTATTCATTATCAATTACTTAAATAAGTACTACCTTCTTCATATTTGACAAACTAGCTATCTAATTACTCACAAGTTATTAATACATAATTCATAAATAATAAAATATTTAAAAATATTTAATTACTTTTCAGAATCTTATAGAACTATATATAATATAATTAATATGAAATTAATTTAATGACTATAATTTAAAATTAAATATTTAAAAATTATATATCATGAATTAACAATTGTTATTAGAAAGTAAATTCTTACACAAAGTTTTAAAGAATTATTATTCAACTAATTACATTATTTATTGTTGTAAATATTATTACAAGTCAAATAATTTTTTTCTCTTGGTAATTATTAACTATAAATACAATAATTTGTTAAACATGACATTAATTTTCATAATTATTGTAAAGTTACTATAAAATATTTATCATAGATGATTAATCAGTGAATTTTTTAAGATAATACGATTGTATAATAATTCGTGAAATTAAAATCAGTAAAATAATTATTCTAACTACACTATAATTTTTTCAAATTTTTAATTCAGGTTTGAAGTTATAAATTAAAAAGTGTGAATAATTATGTTCAATTAGAAAATAATCATGCACATACTAATTAATTCTTATATGAAGTAATT
>Ga0209611_10012911_pt1 | contig 11622 bp, 13 predicted proteins | sample S1TSphgellanicum_3_FD_187693 | JGI IMG/M metagenome (GOLD analysis project Ga0209611, IMG submission 187693) | Host-associated microbial communities from peat moss isolated from Minnesota, USA - S1T2_Fc - Sphagnum magellanicum MG (SPAdes) (version 2) | ecosystem: Host-associated > Plants > Peat...
GGATCTTTATCAAGGCCTTCAGAACGCCATCGATGCAGGTGACAATAACGTTGTTGCCATCGGACAGAGGATCATTCTACCATCTTCTTTCATAGTAGGTCCACGTCACATGGTTCAGAATTATCAAGATGCCATGGCAATCTGCAGATGGGCAGGCTGCCCGGATGTGTTTGTTACATTCATTTGCAATCCCTAATGGCTTGAAATCAAGAGAACGTTGCTGCTCAGACAGCAACCTCAGGATTGACCGGATTTGGTAACCCGAATGTTCAAAATCATGTTGAAGGAGTTGATCAATGACATTCATAAGAAGCATATTCTGGGACGCACGATTATGGGAATCTATGTTGAATTTCGAAAGCGTGGGTTGCCGCATGCACACATTTTCATCTTCTTTACCGAAGACTGCAAGCCACACACGGTCGAGGATGTAGACCGCATGATCAGTGCTGAACTTCCGAATTCAGAAACAAACAAGTTGGCCCATGAGACGGTTGCCAGATGCACGATGCATGGTCCATGTGGAGTTGCGTTCCCAAATGCCCTGTGCATGGAAGAAGGCAAATGCAAAAAATAATATCCACGCAAGTTCCAATCTGAGATGATGACGGATGTAAACGCATACCCTATTTATCGGCGTAGAGATATGGGGCACACAGTTGTGGTTCATGGCATTGAATTGGATAATCGTTGGGTGGTACCGCACAATGTCTATTTATCGACCAAATACGATGTGCACATCAACGTTGAGGTCTGCAACAATATTTGTGTAGTCAAATATCTATTCAAATACGTATATAAAGGACATGATCGTGCGACTGTTGAAATCTCGCACCAGAGCGACAATGCCACCGAAGGAAATGTGGTCGATACTGATGAAATTAAAAAATATCTCGACTATCGTTATGTATCTACATCGGAAGCAATGTGGCGCATCTTCAAGTTTGATATGCATGAGCGGTTTCCTACCGTTGAACATTTGCAATACCATTTGCCCAATCAACAAATGGTGTTGTTTCGCGATGACGATGATGTGCAGGAAGTGGCAACACGGTCAGCCATTTCCAGAACGATGCTGACAAAATGGTTCAAAACAAACCAAGAATCGGAAGTTGCACGAAGCCTTACGTTCGATCAATTCCCTTAGCAATGGGTGTGGAATTAGAAATTGAAGCGATGGACATTGCACAAGAGAGGCTTTGCCATTGGTCGCATGTATTATGCACACCCGACATCGGGTGAACGTTACTATTTGCGAATGTTGCTGAACTGCGTCAAAGGTGCCACATCCTACGAACATTTGCGGACAGTGGATGGTAGAGTGCACAACACATTCAAAGATGCATGCATTGTGATGGGTTTGCTTACAGACGACAATGAATGGGATCAAGCCTTGGAAGAAGTCGGTGTTTGGGCCTCATGACGATAACTGCGTGACATGTTTGCCTCCATGTTGATGTTTTGTGAGGTCACGAATCCCAGACAGCTATGGGATGCACATTGGGAGTCTTTGAGCAATGACATTGAAGCAATGACACGTTACAAGCATGCTGATCCAACTATTACCCTTCTTGAGGATGCGTTAAAGGATCGTGCATTGTATGAAATTGATCAGGTTTTCATGCACAATGGACACCGACTAGAATATTTTCCAACGCTTCCCAAGTCTAATTACATCCCTTCTATTCATGGAGGAAACCGATTGGTCCAAAAAGGATTGGTTTATGATCGACATTCATTGACCATAGATGCAGATAATATAGAAAATAGGTTCAATGATGATCAACACAATGCATATGAAACTATTTTGAATGTCGTGACAAACAAAGAGGGCAAACTATTCTTTGTGAATGGCAGTGGTGGAACTGGTAAAACATTTGTTTGGATAACATCTCTGTCCCGTCTACGAAGGCAAAGCAAAATCGTGCTTGTAGTTGCCTCATCAGGAATTGCATCTTTGTTGCTTCCGGGCGGCAGAACCGCCCATTCAAGATTCAAGATTCCAATTGATTTGCACGATGAGTCAACTTGCAACATCACACAACATATGAAAGTGGTCGAGTTGGTGTGTAAAGCTAATCTGATCATTTGGGATGAGGCACCGATGATGCATCGCCGAGCTTTCGAAGTTGTTGATCGCACCCTGCGTGATTTGATGCAATTGGATGACGCACAGGTAACTGGGAAAATCTTCGGTGGGAAAACCGTGGTCCTTGGTGGGGATTTTCGACAGATCTTGCCTGTCATTCCCAAGGCGGGACGAGAAGACATTGTCAGTGTTTCCTTGCCTCGATCGCATCTTTGGCAGCATGTTACAATTCTTCGTCTTCATATCAACATGCGAGTCATGGCAACCAATTCTGAAGAGTAGCGAGAGTTTGCCAAATGGGTGTTGAATGTTGGAGACGGTAGTCTTCCCGCCATTGCAGGAGAAAAAGATGTCGATCCAGGTTGGATCAAGATTCCATCCCATATGAGGCTGCCAGCAGAAGATTGCAGCTTAAGAGGTTTAATCCGAACCATCTATCCGGATCACCGGTGCCACTCTGGGGATGCCATGTATCTTATGCAACGCATCATTCTAGCCCCCAAAAATACTAACATTGATGAAGTCAACAATGCAATTTTAGAATTGCTATTTGAAGAATCGCACACGTACCTGAGCGCAAATTCTTTGGCTCCAGAAGAAGGTGCAAGTGTTGCTGCAGGAATTTTAATGGATTCATTGTATCTGGTGGAATTTCTAAACACTTTGCGATTCAGCGGTATCGCAAATCATGAGCTGTAACTCAAAGTGGGTGTGCCAATCCTTTTGTTGCATAATCTCAATCAATCAATAGGATTGTGCAATGGTACGAGGTTGATTATCAAAAGATTGGGTCAGCATGTCATTGAAGCGAAGATCATCACAAGGAACAATGTCGGTAAACGTGTGTTCATACCTCGCATCATCATGTCCCCCTTTGGGACCGATTGGCCATTTGTTTTGCGTTGTCATCAATTTCTAGTTCGAGTGGCATTTGCGATCACAATCAACAAGAGTCAAGGTCAGACATTCAACAACGTTGGGGTATATTTGCCGTTTCCGGTCTATTCCCATGGTCAGCTATATGTTGCTATTTCACGGGTCACAAGTAGTGCAAACATCAAAATTTTCAGTGGCTAGGGTCCCAATAGATACATGCGAAATGTCGTATATAAAGAGGTTTTGGAACTGTAGTTTGTAATCGTAATTTCGTAATATGTACTGTCAAATGCACACAAACCTGTGCATTAGGCACGGGGTCCAAACTAGTCTTGATATAAAGGACATCAAGCACCCTTTGGATTGGTGGGTTAAACATGAATCATGTTTCCTACAATTGCCTTTCTAGCTTGCCAAATCTGAGGCATAGTTAAAGCTCAAATAAAAACAAGAAAGACCTTTTCTTTGGCTAGTATCCTTCAAACCTTAGAAGATGTTGTTTGTAGATAGATTATTAAAAAAAACTCATCTTTGTGAGCAAAAATTGGCCAAATGACCCTAGGGTAGGTTCCTTTCCCACTAATTTGGTCAAACTCATAAAGGCTAATGTAAAGTTAGAGGAGGAATTGGAGGAATTTGAGGGATCTTTTGATAGAGATGAAATTGTGGACATGTAAACAATTCTTTTTATATCTTATTATTCATTTCTTTTGTTAATTTGATATTTACTTCTTTTTCTTTTTTTCGTCATAATGCCATTTTTCTTACAAAATATGTGAAATCCAAGTTGTTGATATCTAGAATGAATATCCACCTGATAAATAACAATAACTATCTAGTAGATGGATATCCTAGTCCAATAAAAAAACTTGAAAATATGCTATCTCATGCAAAAAAATTAATTGATAAAAAAATATTTTAAAAAAAATGCGGTTTAGATAAATAATTTTGGCTGGATATCCTTATGTGGTGGATATCACAAAAACGATATCTGCCCAACATTGAACCCAACCCAAATCTCGTTTCCTAGCCAAATTTTCACATGTACATTTACAATTAGGTTATCATAACAAGAATCAAGGACAAGTCAAGACTAGTCCACCCCATCCTTTTCTTTTATCCAATGATAGCCCATGTAAACAAACTTTTTTTTTTTTTCCTTGAACAATGGGAATGTTTGGTTGCTTTCATGGCAAATATGTGTTACAATGGGTGGCCAATATTATTTGAAGTTCTGCGTGTTTAAACCTCTTTTATAGAAATTTCAAGAATACAAGACTTCATGTCATGTATTGTCATCTTTGCATGCAAACATTTGTTTAGAAAACTAAAATTTTCATCATGACTTCCATTATAACTAATGTGCAATATAATAAAACATCATGTTAAATAAATATAATACCAAAAGATTTGAAGCAAGAAAGAAAGAGAGAAAGAAAGAAAGAAAGAAATAATATTCTCTTTTCATAAAACTAAGTACTGCGTTAGGGTTTTTGAGTTATGCTTCAAGACACTTTTAAGATTGAAATTAGGATACTTCCAAAAAAAAAATGCAATATTACAACTTCAAATAGATATTGTGATTTATCAAAAGAGAACATTAGCTTCACACCCTCAGATAGTCACAGTGATGAATTGCAATATCTGTAGTGGGTTTTTGCAGGCTGTGGACTTGTTGTACATGTCCCCTCTGTACTATGATGACGTGACAAGGGTTTTGAGGGCTTATAGAACAATTTGAACATCATCTATAATCATTGTCGATTTTATACTACTGCAGATGACATTAGTCTACGAACTTTCCAAAACTTCCCTCCCTTTCCATACATGCAAGTCCATGAGTGAAAGTTGCAGGCTCATGCCAAACTCTGGCTTTGAAGAACAAAACATAAGTTGCAATATCAAACATTATGGTTATTTCAGTTTTTTTTCTTTCCTTAGTAGCGCAAACATAGGTACCTATTGGGGTCACTGTCCTTTCCTACCACATTATGTTCTTGGGAGAAAAGGAAACCACATAATAGACGACCTTTGTGGTGGTGCAAGTATGATTGCAAAGTCAGCTTCTAGTTAATAAGTCAATTTCAGAAAGAATTTCCAACGAGGCCACAAGTTGGCAATGGTTTCACCTCCACAAGGACAAAAGCCCCCTACACAGACTTGCACACTTATAACAAAGTATGCTTACACACACACACAACAACTACATCCCATAAGCTCGAATTTCATCCCAATTTCATTAAGTCCACTTTTTGGATATCAGTTCAAACAGTCACACATACAACTTACACCAATAAGGTCCTCCATGAGTTGCAAGAAAAGCATATTTTCAGGCCAAATGAAAGATGTGTAAACCATGATTGCTGTTACTTCACCTAATTTATCCACTTCCTTTTTGTGTATTATTCTTCTAAAACAAACGCTTTTATGACTACCTTGATAAACTGGGCAGATTCAAAGCCCTTCTACATTTACAGGCATTTTTCTTCAGGAAATCATGTTATTGACCAGGACAAATGGACCTCAATTTTTAGGCTAAAAAAGTCTGCAAACTGCCCATCCAACAAATGCTGAAAACCTTGATTGAAAGTAACTTTGAACATTCCATTACTGTCCCCTCATCTGACACAATACCCAGAATTCAGTGCAAAAACAAGACTCACATGACACAAGTTTCAAGGTCCAGAGGAAATGATTTGGCAGGGAAAACTACTCAAAATTACTGAGGCATGTGAATTTGAGGCGAAAAAAGGAAAATACTCTTCACATACAGCTTCCAGCTTCAAAAACTAACCTCTCTACATCTACAGCCAATGCGCTCCTGCCAAAGGACCACTTGATGACAGTATATACAGAGAGCTCCGTACTTGTAAAACTCTACCCCAAATGGGCAGACAACCTGAGCATGTGCTCATGGAACCCACTGAAGGCCGGTGCAATGAGAGTGTTCTGAGAATTGTGAAACATGAGCCTTGGTTGCACAATAATGACAATCACCCCACTCTAGGCTGCAAAACCATGTGCTTTTCACTACTGGAGTCTCATTGCCTGCTATCCACCTCCTGCCCCCCATGCCCACCTTTCCCCCCCAACCTGGGACATTCTCTTCTGTATGGCAGGAAGTACCACAGAAGGATTGACATTCGACATGGGTTTTGTGTTTGAAACAGCAAGGCTACAACTTTTTGCCACTACAGCAATATTAACCCCCTGGAAGAGCATTAATGTCTGTCCGCTGGACTTCCTCAGATGGCTGTGGAGTAGTCCAAGCCCCCAGAGACTGAAACATGCCAATACTTGGGCTTGTCTGTGCTACAGGCTGACTGGTAGGAGATGGTCCTCTAGCTCCTTGATGATGCCCTCCTGCTGCATCCATAATTTATCAGAGCACACACATGAGACAAACACAGACGGCAGTCAAGAATTTTGAGACATAAACTCAAACTACTGAAAAACTCATGTCTACACAACACCTACATTTTCTCCCTACATCTTAGAGTCTGTCAACTGAAGACTCGCTGACAGACTATGACCTTCAATCAAGAACCACCATACCCACAACTCTCACTATTACAATCACAAGAGAACTATAATCATAACATCCATCTCCAAACCACGGAGTAAGCAAAGAAAATTGCAACACTGAGATCACATGTCAGTCACTTAACAGCAGAACAGACCTGGTATTGAAAGCTTAGAAGGCCTTGGAGTTACAGATGTGGTAGCAGCACCAGTTGCAGATGCTGGAGACAAACCAATAAACTTCTCCTGCTCAATTCTTGGCTTTGAGAGGGTTTTACCAGGGTCAGAAATAAAAGTCCCAACTACTACCTGCATCAATGGCCACAAAGAAGGTGACATCATGTTAGTCTATTTGCTGAACAGCAAGCACGAAATGCAATCTGCATCTGGCTTATTCTCTATGAAGCATCATGTGCTCCACGTAAATAGGAAGCAAGGTGTCCTTCCAGAAGACCAAGGCAAGGGAAGCTCTCTTAATAATGCAAATACCACACTTGCTAACAACCCAAAACAGATTGAACTAGTTTTAGTATCTAAAAGACTCCAAAAGGACTAACTGAGCCCGTGGTCACAAACAGATGCATTTATGGAAACAAAGGTAAAATAGCAGACACCCATCTACCTGGTAACCCACCTGTATAGGAGAAGCTGCAACAAGGAGGCCTGCCACGCCACCACCAATAACACGGCCATCTGTTCCTGCCAAAGAGACACTAAGTCCCCCTGTACGTTGGCGACCTCCACCTCCAGTATCTTGTAGAAGATATGACCCTGACAAGGAGAGAATCTCATAACGACCCTGCCAAGAGAACAAAACATCTGTTTCCATCATTACAACTGCAAACACAACTAATACAATATTAACAGAGCAAAAACAAAGACATGCTGTGTGCTGGCCAGCATGCAACATGACAAACTATGAAAGAAATGCAATCACACATAATTCAAGCTATATGGATACTTTGCAACCATGGATATACAGATACATGGTACTGAACTTTAAATTCGTAGTGAACAGCTACCAATCCAAAAACAGAGATCCAACAATACAAGTCAGGGTTAGTGGTTGTAATATTTGAACACAAATGACTTAGTGTTTTCAACAACATGCTTTTGACCGTGGAGATGCAGTGGTAGTGACTGATTTCCCTCAGTGACTCTCTCCACACCCAAAATACAGTACCTCATATGTGACAGTGCCCCCAGATGAGGATTGCTGGCGTAGTGTCACATTGGATATGGCACCATTTGCAGACATTACACAAACTGCACGTGACCCATGCTGTGCAAACGACATAATCTTTGTTGCAACATCCTGTGGGTTGTTGTCAATGGACCAAACCACTCTTTGTAAGCATTAACAGAAGATCAAGCTATAACATTTAAGGCATCCAGCCCAATGTCTGAAGTCCAGAATCATGTAGGGAACATGATAGTTTTGTATTTAGCTTTACACATGGAAAAGGACTTTGGAGAAACATAAGGTAGAAACCTTCTCAACCCAAGCAGCCCACAACTTAAAAAAGAATGTCTATTTGCTGCAAGCAAGCATCTGATATTAAGGTCACAAGATAATAGAAAAGCTAACCTCCCCTGCTGCAACTGTTATGATGTGTGGTGTAAAGCCCTGGCCTGCTGAACCTGCCAGTACCACCCCTGGTTGTACAAACCAAGAAGCAGCATGAGGCCAATTAGTTCCCAAAGATTGTCAGTCAACACACAACTCTTGATAAATGAGTTAGTTATAGCATGAATGGCCAAAGTGTCAGTCTTGCTGTGAGATGTCATGAACAAAAGGGGTGAATACAGAGCTCTTGCTCAATCCAACATACTGCTCATTGCAATATGGTATTTTCCAATCTTCATACAACAGCTCAATCATACAGGACAATCAGAGACAAAACAGAAACATTCAGTTCACTCAAACCACAAAAATCAGGTACATACCAAGGGCCGCTAGCTGCTGCTTCTTGCCTGAACCTGGAGGTCGGCCTCTACTACGCTTCTCTAATGGGGATGATGATGGCGATCCCCCACCCCCCACTGCTGGAGATATAGGGAGTGGTAGTGTAGAGAGCGGTGTATTGAGTGGTATTACATTCCCCTCAGCATCAGTAGTCATATACTTGCGAGGCCTTCCTCTCTTACGCCTAACAGGATCCCCCTGGCTCCCCATGGAGCCTCCACTCGTGGCTACGGTCATTCCCGTGCCAGTAGGCATAGTCATGGTTGGGAAAGGACCAGAGGGCCCACCACCCTCCATCGAAGGAGAGTTGGTTCCAAGGATCATCCCTGTAACAGAGGCTGCCGGCCGAGTGGCAGCCGGTGCATGCAGGCCTTGTGGTGATCCGGCAGCACCCATAGTTCCACCTGTCGGCGTTCCAAATCCTACACTTCTTGGCTGCAAAAGGCTGTAGGGGCTCTGCACATCCACACATATCAAACAATGCACCGGGAATTTCAGCAATACAATGTACAGAAAGATGGTCAATACAAGTCACACTCCACAATCACCAACATGCGCAGATGTGCAGATGGGTTATCACTTTCTTTCAGAACCTGTCCTCCATCCACATTCGCTCCAGCATATAAAACATGTGCATTCTGAAATCTGAAACATCAAGGCATCGATCATGTGTCATCCAGTCCAGCATAGATCAAATTGCATACGAAGAAAGAACTAGAGAGGTGCAGCAGTCCCCTAAGCTGCACCTCGAAAGCCGGACAGTAAGTATCCGTCAATGGCTTCGTAGGGTTTCCTCCAGAGGTCCTCCTTCCAGTGGTAGGGGCATGATGACTTCAATATAAAGATTGTTGAAGAATACAGACCAGCCAAGACGAAGCAGACTTCTCCAAGGCTTTGCTATTTTGTCGACCATGAGATTTTGCACCACATTTTGTCCAAGGAGACAAGCAACAGTACCTTTGGAGAAGGATTCTGGAAGAGTTTAAGACTCACTTGCATGCTACCACCGGGTCCAGAACCCGCTGCTTCCCTGCCTTCCATGCATAGACTCGCCAAGATCCTTCGCCTTTTGTGTTGAGTTAAACTCCGTCTTTCCCTCCTACCCTGAGCCCTCCTGTGTCGCTGGCTGGCTGCAGGGTGCTCCTACTTTCCTCCTCGGCCCCTTCCCGTCAGCAGCAGACAATGCTCATCGAGAAAAAGGTGACAGTAAACCCGACGCTCTGCCTTGCTCTTCGTGGGGCCTTTCTTCACCTTCTGAAGAAGTTGCCACCACACTGCTCGCAAAACGTACACTGTATCACCAAGAACAAGATTGCAAAATCAATCGCTGCCCTAAAGAAAAAAAGGTCGGCGACAAAGTTGCTGCTCTCCAAAGAGGTCATTATTGCGAAGCTCTTGGGCAGCAGCAGCAGCAGTCCGCGACTTCGCAACAAAAATCTGCCCTAGAATAAGTGAGGATAGAAAGACCCTAGAAACACAAATTTGCTTTTCTTTAATGTTTTGTTTTCCCCGGAAGAAGAAGAAGACGCGTGATCGATAACAGAGGCCAGTCGTCTACAAACGTCTAATGGTGCTAGCTACACCACAAACTTCCACATCTACAACGGACAATCCAGAGACAAGAACGAAAGTATATGCAGAGAGACACAACAAAAGCGTTGGCAAAGATGCAGCAAGAAGGAAGACGAGCTCTCAGTCTCTCCATCTCTCCCTTGCGCCTTCAACTGGTTTGCCCTATTTTTCGGGCAGCAGGAACTTGAAAGAAGACAGACAGACGCACCAGAACTTGAAGTAGTTACTCGGGGAAAGCAACCAACCAGTGATGGATGCGCTAGCTATATCTCCACAGAAAAGTTGGTGTGGACGAAGAAGAATGTGTATTCTTTTTTCTTTTATTTTGCAACTCTTCCAAGGTGGGGAATAGCAGCGGCAGCAGCAAATAAAAAAGCACGGTAGTCTGCAGTGACATGCAAGCTCCTCGCAGAAGAAAACGAGACTGACGACATTCTCTTTCTTTCTTTGTTTCTGTCTGTGTGTGCGTCTTTGCCCTTATTTCAAGGAAAACAGGACACGTTCCCACATTCTGTGCAATTTAATGTCTGTGTTGTTCCTAGTCCTGTTTTATCTTCACTCTCCTAGACCAATTGTAGCGGAAAAAAAATGTATTCTCCTCAGACGATACAAATGTTAATACCAATGCAAAAGCATGCAACTCTTTTACGACCAAGCAAGGAAGCAACCAAACAAGCAAACACACTTCGCTCGTTCCCCTCTAATTACTTCCCCTTGAGAGGTCTTTGGGAACCGCCTTCACCTCTCTCTCTTCTCTCAAGCTCTCACAAGAAAATTTCTGCCAATTTCCTACACAAAGCTTTTCCTCCTCTCCTCAAATGATAATGTCTCACTAAAACTGCTCAAGACTAACCTCTCAGAAAACAAGCAGGCAAGCGAACCAGAGCAGTCAGCAAAACATACACACCAAAGCACACAAGCAAGCAAGCAAACAAACGACTCAACGGCAAAAGCTTTGAACTTCCCACCAAAACGCACGCGCCTGGGAACCCGCCAAAGCTTCAAAATCCCCAAAACACGCCCCCCCGCCCGCGCACCCCAAAACCAACCCACCCAGCACCCCAGGAAGAGACCCCGCACCCGCCCCCCGCCCACCCCGCCCAAAAAGCTCACAAAAGCTCCAAAACTCTCAACCAAGTGAAAATTAAAAAACATCAGGATTGGTACCAAATCTTCACAAAGCGTTTTAAGTTTTAACCCCACCAACAAAAACTCCTCCCCCCCCCCTTTCACCGCCCCAAACCCCCACACCCCCCAAAACAAACAAACAACCAAATAAGCTCTAAATCTACAAAAACTTCAACTACTTATACCTATTTGCATCCCACCTTGGGTTCCCCATTATAGGTGGGTATAAGGAAAAAGGGGGCGTATGGGCGTATATCCAGTTGCCAGCAGCAGCGGCCGCCCACCAAAATTGCAAGCTTAAGGTACACACCCTCAGCAAATAAATTGCCCCCACATACACCAATTATGATGAAGGAACAACACAATTTCTCCAACTCCTTGAAAATTCTCCACCCCACCCCACCCCGCCCCCCATAAAAAAACTAGAAAAAACAATCTTGCGTTAATTGGAAACTTGCGACCCAATCCC
>Ga0209611_10012913_pt1 | contig 11618 bp, 12 predicted proteins | sample S1TSphgellanicum_3_FD_187693 | JGI IMG/M metagenome (GOLD analysis project Ga0209611, IMG submission 187693) | Host-associated microbial communities from peat moss isolated from Minnesota, USA - S1T2_Fc - Sphagnum magellanicum MG (SPAdes) (version 2) | ecosystem: Host-associated > Plants > Peat...
AGTAAGGTAAAGTCCTAGAAGGAGGTCAAGGCCAAGGTTCAACTCAAATCAAGCATCCCTATTGGTGCAAAAGTTGAAATCAGCCCCAAGGGCTTTACACTACGAGTCAAGGCTGAAATAGAATTATTTTTTTCAATCTGCCCCAAGTAATGCTGAACTTTATGACTTTGTATTGGTTCCAAGGCTAAAAAAGGATACCAATGGATTTGGGAGGCCGATTTGCAACCCTTGGGGCCAATGTTCCAGCAATTATTAATATCTTGACATCAATGTTCTAGCATTTATAAATAACTTGGTGCCCAAACAACAAGTCAAAAATGCTCAAAGTTGGCCCCAAGTTTTTTCCAGCCCTGACTCCTAGTCTAAAGCTGGCCTGAAAAGTCCTACTTGAGGTCTTTAGGCGTATGGGAAGATGTGCTCCCTAGGGCCTCCCCTATTTTCAGGCCATGCACCCAAGTGTATGTGGGACCATTAGGGGAGGCCAAGGGGATGAGGCCTTCCCCCCAATTCTAAAGTACAAAATGCTTTTGATTTGGATGGCAGAAGGGACGACATATCTTGGTATATAAGGAAAAAAAGAGAAAAAAAGAAAATTAAAATCACCATGTTCATACATGTGGTTTTCATTGTGAAGCCAAACATATAGAAGGATGAATAAAAAATGTGTACTTTATTTTTGGTTTATCGCCGGAATTGGCTAAATTCTCCTTCGGATGATAGTCACTTTTTCTACATCTTCCAATGAGTGATCGCCACTTTGACAAAAAAATCAGAAATTCATTTAAAAAAAACACTGGAAACTCTGAGTCTGGCAAGACATTAATTAAACACCCCAATCGAACATTCCTGGGGGCTCTCAGAAATACCATAATTAATACCTTTTCAGCTTCAGCACTAATTATATTACTTTCAGTTTTGCTGAAATTTAAAAGAAAAACAAATCTTCATGTCGAAAAACTTATAATATTCAGTGAAGGCAGCCCGCCGCCAGATTCAAACCCAAACGCCCTCCTCACTAAATGCACAATAAACTTCAAGTAGCCTAACCTGAAGTACAATACACATACTTTGTGAAATTACTCTGATTTTATTATATTTATTCATTATATGTCGAAAATTTCAAAATCAAAAAAACTGTGGTGTCCAAACAAAAATTTCAAATTATATTAATAATTATTCGGCACAGTAGTGCTGAACCTGAAAAAGTACTATGGTAGTTGAGTGGTTGCTACACAGTTCAGTTGCAGGGATGGACTGGCCTAATGATTTGAGGAGTGAAAAATAAACATGAAACCAGTGTACTCCAGTAGGCTAGTGGTAGTTCCTACCAGTGTTGTGTGGGTATCACAATTTTATGATATTTGTCGGGTCCATTTTCACAAAGTAATTTACAAAAGGGTTTGGTTCTTCTCAAAAAAATAAAAAAATAAAAAAAATCTTTTATGTTTGGCAAGGGTATAACATTTTAATAAAAAAATTTAAACTGAATCTCACAATGTCAATTCTCAAAAATTTGAGAACGACTGTTTATCTTTTGTTGGTTCTCACAAATCAGGTATTACTTTATTTTTTAAATTTAAATTTAAATTAATTAGTTATTGATTTGATTTTAAAAAAAAAAAAGTTCTGGCATTTTGCAAAAATTCAAAAACAAAAGACCTTTGGTTCAAGGTTTTTAACAAACTTTTAAAATAAATCATCATTTAAAATAAACTCTCCAAACATCATTACCATCTGAATCGACCTACCATAAATAAGTACCTATCGTCAAATACTAGTCCTCCTTTGGATCTCCAATCTCCCAAGGCAAATTAAATTTGATAAGTAAATTTTTGATATGAGTTTGGTGATGAAAGTGTTCTTTCTTTAGCCCTAATTAAATTAGGCTGACTTAACAGTATACCTCCAAAGTTTAAACCTATGGTTCATGAACCATCAACAAAATCCAATAAATGAATCGTTGTGCTATCTTGCGTAAAAACATAATTAAGTTTGATGCTTGTAACTTCTTTCTCATTGCTTGTACTAACTTTTGATGGTGACTAAACCCTGAGACCCTGACTTGGGTAAAGGGTCAGCCCTTACCCGATTCTCAAAATTTTTTTGTTCTTTTTTTAAAAACAAGTTTTCACATCCGGTCCTCACACAAGTGAAAACCGATAGTTCAATTTTCAATCAAGATATCATTCATAGTGATACCTTGAAAGAATTAAATTGGGATGCTTTGGAATATTTGTGATACCCACCCAACACCAACACTGGTTCTTACATCCTACAAGCTTGCAGTTGTGGGTTTAAATCCTAGGAGTAACTTGTAGAACATGTTATTTTTTTCATATATATGTGAAATCGAAACCAATCAAGATATATGTTTTTGGAAAAAAAGGATTGGAATTGGGTTTGATTTCTAAAACTGGAATTGATATATTATGTTTTTTGAAGAATTAAACCTATAATCAAATGCTTAGTTCCATTTATGCGTGGAACTAGAACTAAAACTGTGACATTTTTAATTCATTTTTGGAACTAAAACCAAAGGTTTTTCCATAAAGGTAAAGAATTATCAACTAAACAAACCATTTCACTTAAGTAAAAACCTTTGAGATTTTCATTATTGTATGTTGGAGGCATGCAAAAAGAGCATAACAAGCCCAGCGTTGTTTTAAATAAGGCATCACAAACATGCTGGCCCTGCCAATAGATAGGATGTTGCACATCTACTTACTATGTCCACAGTCTGAACACCAAAAATTCCATTCCAATCTAAACAGTCTAAACACTTTCACCAAAGAAACCAGTTCACGTAGTGTGAAACCAGTTTTGATAAGGTAAAACTTCCAAAAGTTGGATCCAATGTGATAGTCCCTGTCCCTGTGGAGGCAAGGCCCAAAAATCCCCTTGATACCCGGTGGGTATCATGAGAAAACAATAAGACAACTAAAATCACATCAATTTGGTCATGTCCTTGGAGTGGGGCAGTTCCAGAAGTAAATACCCCTTGGCTCCTCCTACCCGAAAAGCCCTTTCATGAGGTGGGCTTGTATGATGGGTCCTCCCCCTTGTAGGGAGGACCTACTGTACCATCTTGCCTCACCACAAGGGGTAAAGCCCCAAGAGCAGGGCATTTAAAGACTCAAGGGTAGCCTATGGTCCAGGGCATTTAACAGATGCCCTGCTCTTGGAGCTTTGCCTTACACATCCCAATATTGTACAAGGCACCATCTTGATGCATCTGTTTTTCGAAACAGCCCTTTCATGCTAGAATAAAAGGGTTGATTGTTTAAATTTTTTACATGGGTTATTTTAAGTTTTACTATGTATTATTAGACTTGAAGAAAGTTGTGATTTTTTCCTAGTTTAATGTGATAATTTATATTGAGTTTGAATTCCTTAATTATTAGTTTTTGTGTTTTGTCAATTAGATTTTTTTAATTAAGATTTTTTGTATTTTTTAGCAAGTTTGCATGCTATATAATAAAATATTTTTGGCTGGTGTGATCTTGGAGAGAGTAGTCGTGAATACATATTTTCTATTTTTGTGCTCCAGGGTGATGTTATTGTTTGTTACGAGGTAGATGTTTGTGGTAGATGTTGGTGACCCTACATATTGTGCATTGCTTCCAATGTTGGGATTTTGTCATGCCCGTACATGGCCTCATACATGATAGTTAGTTATGGGCATGCCCATCATGGCTTTTAGGGTTAATGTGCATTTTTAGGGTTAATGTACGGTCTTAGGTGACTGTACGTTATTAGGTACTTAGGGTTTCAGTTTGTTGGTGGATGTATAAAAGGTCAAGCCCTTCCTTTTTCTTTCAGTTTTTTTAGAATTCCTTTTTTAGGAAAGTTTTTTCCATAGTTAGATTGGATTTCTAGATGTTCACGGCGGCCATTGCACAACCACTGTTTACATACATTACATGTTTTTCTTTCTTTGTAATTCAATTGTAGAAAAATTCTTTTTTGTTGTTTAATGCTAAAAGCAACAGATTTTTTTTGAGCTTTGAGTTTTTTTGTAGTTAATGTTGTTGTTGTGCTACTTCTCCTTTCATGTGTTCCTGTTATGGCTATAGTACAAGCGTAGAAAAAGAAAAAAAACTAGTAATAGCTTATGTGCCGTCTTCTCTTCCACAACAGAAGTAATTCAAGAAGCAACCCCGATTGCTCCTCCTCTTACCATGGCTCCAATGGGGGCGAAGGAAGTGGCTCTGATGCCAAGTTCATGTGACAACTTGTTTGTCATAGCTGTAGTAAGCTCCTGGGTACCAACACCTAGAATCTTCACTTGAACGTGCGCGTGCGTGCGTGACCACAAGAGGAGGCGTTGCCAAAGTTTCTACCTTGCACTTGTTGTTGTCTTCTGTTGTTGTGCAAACTTGTTGCTGAGGAGGATTGATGTAGCTTCAACAAACCTGATGCAACCATGTGTAGTGGTGCTCCCTGATCCAATAGCAACATTTAGATCCAAAGCATGGGCGTAAAAAATCCCTTTGTTGAAGTGGTTGACACAATCATTTTCTTTTGTTTTTTTAGACTCTCCATTGTGCGTGTCTTTTGTCTTTTTCTTTTTCTTTGCTGTGCTCTTGCAAGGAGAAGAGGAGTGAAGGCGAACGTTGAGGAGACAACAAGCAAATGTGAGGTAAGAAGAAGAAAAAAAAATTTGCCTTTTCGTAGTGTTGCAGCATCACGAGCTGTAGCACCGCCATCGTTGCAGTGCTGCAGCGTCGCCATAGTTGCAGCACCATAATGTCACCATAGTTGCAATGTCGCAGTGTCGCGCGTTGTAGCGTAATGTTGCAAGTTGCAGCATTACAGCGCAACATTGTGAGCTATAGTGCCATAGCACAGCCATCGTTCTAGTGCAGGGTTATGAGTTGTAGTGTTGTAGAGTCACCATCATTGCAACGTTGCCATTGTTATCGAGCTAGGACATTTGCCTAATGTCTGACTTTCGACGTCCAACGTTTGTCAGCTTCCGTGCAACATTGGACAACGTCCGTTGTTGTCCACAAACTTTTGTTTGATGTTCGTCGAACTTTTCGCCCTGCATCTTGCCTTTTCGTTCGACGTTTGTCTAACGTTCGTTTGACCTCCATCCGACGTCCATTTGCCACTGGTCATTCCCGACGACACACCGTATTCTTCAAACTGTATGTTGTGTTAGAATTTTGTAGCTAAAGCTTTATATTATTGAAGAATTTTGGGGCATGGGACAACACCATGTCCTCGAATGATGAGAGCATTACCACTCATCCAAAGCCAAGGTATTAGTTATGAAGTAACACACAATCCTTTGAACCAATATCTTTGAATTCACAATCTTCCCGACGGTACCATCAAGCATTTATAGCGCCATCGTCATCTAGTACAATTCTTATTAGGAACTCAGGTTTAGGTTCCACTACATCAACAATACATTATAGTCCATTTGGAGGGGTTAATTAGTGGGGTACACTTGTTGTTGCACCTACTGTCACACCATCATCGTATATTCCACTCCAAGCTGTAACCTCTACACCCATATATAGCATGGAAGTCAGTAGTTCCTTTGGGAGAATTGAGAAGTTCAGTGGAAGGCCAGGTACCATTTCTTTGAGGGAGTTCAAGGAAATTTTCCCAATTGTGGTTTGTGAATTAGAGCTGAAGTATGGTGTTAATTGCACCGAGGCGTATGCATTCAAACAATTGGTTCGTTATGTGCACTCAGACATTGGATGTTTATGAGCAACATTCTGTAAGGATTTTGGGCGTCACCTAGATTCCAATCCAGCTTACACCACAGCCATCACCACCGCCTCTCAAGCTGCATTACAAGCTACAATTGCACATCATGGGACTATGCCTAATAATCTAGACTTGGTACCTACCTTAGTAAACCTTTCTCTTCAACAACTCAATTGTTGTTACTACAAACATTCCTCCCACCATTAATGTGCTAGCTTTTGTTGATCCAGTGGGGGAATTCTTTCGAATTCTTGAGCTGGAATTTCCAATCAAAAGTTCTGAAAGAATTCTGTAGTTCGCCACCTTCTTTTGGCATAAGGATGAAACCTTAAAGATGTTTTATAGGAGGTTTCTCAAATTCAAAAAGGATACCCAGAACATCACAAACCTGGAAGTTGCCAACCGGTACCTTTGTTCGTTGGAAGGTACTCCAACACTCCATGCGTAGGTTTTGCAATGGGTTTTTGCAGAATTTGGAGACTTGTACATTTTGCTGGATGTGAACAACATTTTTGAAAAGTTGGAACTAGTTCATGCACATTATGAGGCCAATACTATGAGGCCGCCATCACATTCAAGGCCTTAGCCTACACGAGCTACGCTAACCAGATCATCACATTCTTCCTCAAGGGTTAAAGCGGTGCACTTGGATACACCCATCCTACCTTCTTGTAACTACTGTGGCAATCCTACCCACAAAGTTAGTGAGTGCAACATTCCTTCTGAGGATTTCTTTTGTGATTATTGTGGGAAAGAGGGACATCGGGAAGTTGTCTGTTTTGCCAAGTTCCCGGAATGGAAGTAACTCCGATTACCACGACAAAATCTCTAGCATCTTCTAGTGTCTTCTCAACCAAAAGCCAAGGCACCTCAGCCTTCCATTTAGGCTTTGCCCACCAAGGGTAATTCCAGTAAGAATGCTAAAAAGAAGGAGCACAATGTTGATAAGAGGGAGGTGCTTCAAGCCCATGGAATTCAAGTTCAGACTCTACAAAATGAACTCAAATCATTAAGGGCCCAACTTGCTAATCTAAAAGGCAATTCCTCCCAACCAGCTAGTCATGCCCAACTTGAACAAGGTTCAGGATCATGGGAGGGACTTCCTAGGTCGTTCTATGGCCTCCCATACGATGCCATGGTTAGGGAGTATGTTCTTTCTAATGCACACAATTGTAGTCTCACACCAAAATTTACTACTTCTTTTTGCCCTTCCTATGTCGCGGCACAAGAAGCTAGTGTGGCACCTAGTGTTTTTGCCACTAGGTAGGTAATTTAGATTGATGGACTCGCATTTGGTTCAAGTCTTATTACCAGGGCTAGAGGAGTTCGAGCAATCATGCCACAATCTTTTCATCCTTTCAACACGGAAGAAGAACACACCTTGTTGATGAGGGGGGAGGAGACTACTACACCACAAGCTGTTAGGGCATCAAATTCCCGTGTCCCATGAATACATGTACATCAAGAAAACACACAATTTTCCACTGATCAGTTTATGGAATGCCAACTTCAAATGCGTGAAATGGCGCAAAAGCTTGTGAATACACCATTGTTTAGTTTTCAAGATTTGAAGGTAAACACCAAGGACATAATTGTAGTATTAAAGGATACCCTAAACATTACATCAAATCTTCTACCAATCCCTGATCCACATGCTACACATGTCCCATCCAACACCTTGGAGAGACACTCAATTGGTTCACATGTTGGAGATGGCGTTTGTAATCTAGTCACTAATTCTAGCATGGCTAAACTAGTGGGCATTCCTACTTTTGATTCTACATTCACATATCAGAAATGAGTTTAGAACACCTCACTTGTGGATTTGTTACTCGGCAAAGGTGTTGTGGATAGCCATTTTCTTCACAAAGTCTTTCACTCATTTCCGAAGGTGGTGCCTAGTGAAAGAACTTTCGTCACCACCGGAGTTGCCATTGTCAATAATAGTAGGTCAGTAATCCAAGTGGGAGGACATACACCCAGAGTGGTACTTCTTGATACAAGTGCCCAACCAGTGATTCTTGGAGTTCAATTCGCCAAGAAGATGGGCATGCTTGATTCCAAACTACGGAAATCTATGTGGCAGATTTGCATCGCTAGTGAGAATGTAAAGGAGGTACTTGGGGAAAGCTCGGATTTGATTGCACTTAACTTCAGGTACAGATCAGGAGCTTTGCTTATAGGTCAGATGTTTAGTCACTAATGCCACCAGTTATGATGTGCTCATTGGGTAAGAGGTCCTGTTTCCATTAGGTTTCACAATTGACAATTGGTTTGAACATGCGTATTACCGAGTGGATTGGGAGATTGATGGCCACCACCTAGGATACATATCCCTTGATTTACATGGGAACCATAGCCTTATGGCTCACCATTATATGCTCAAGGAAGCACACACAATTTTTTACATCCAACAAGCTAGCCACGAGTGGATAAAGGGAGATGAAGAGGAAATAACTTACGCCCAAGCTACTAAAAGCTTGAGGGTGGTTCCTATTGACATTTAACACGGACCAAAGGTTTTACAAAGGTTCAAAGCAACCCACAAGCCCTTGGTCAAAGCTCTGTCTAGTTTTGAGAACATGGAAAGTCATGGCGAACCGATTAAGCCAGTACTTCGTTAGCTAATTGCCTAGACACCACCTAAGGAGGGGATTACATTACTAGAGCTTTTTGGTGGTATTGGTACATGCCTCGAAGCCCTATTACAATTAGGGATGGTGGTTTGGAGGTATTTCTACGTAGACATTGACCCTATTGCAAGGTAAGTGGCGACATAAAAGATGATGGAACTCACAATTAGATTTCCACAACAGTTTTCAACCACCGCATGGAAGGCCAGTTTCACTTTTTAACCCTCTAACATACAACTAATTCGAAAGAAACATATGGAATTACTTGGCCCTGTAGACCTCATCATTTCAAGTTGGGAGTGTCAAGGATTTTCAACGGCTGGATTTGGAGAAGGCTTGAGTGACATAAAATCCGGTCTCTTCACGGACATGATACAATTGATCACTTGGGCTCAATCCATTTTTCCTACGCTTGGTTATGTAATTGAGAACACCCCTTCTCAACTTGACCAAAGGGAGAAAGTTTAGGAGCACTACACGCTCGTTAAGCATTACCTTGGAGAGCCCTTCCTATTTGATGTGGCACAATGCAGTTCTTATGTGCATTGGTTGTGTAACTGGTGGACCAACGTGGCACCACTTTCAGTTCTGCAGCTAGCTTTGAGATACATTGTCAGAGACCCCAACTTGCAGGTTTCTCATATATTGGATGATTAGAATTCTTGCCAACCAGTTACAAGGCAAGAGAAACCTCCTTAGTTTCCTACGAACATAGTAGGAAAACCAAGAGGTGTTTGGCCCACCTTTGTTTCCTTCCTAGGAGCACATGCCTTTCAAGGATATGGACCAGGCTTGGTGTATTGTCATGCTTCAGCCACTTGAGATGAACCAAGCCTAGAAGAAAGAGAAAAAGGTTATGGGGTTCCAAGCTGGCATTACTAGTCACACTAAGGTGACTAGATTGGAGTGTAACGTTCTATTGGGGGAAGGCATGGACTTGAACTCCCTTACATGGTTGTTGGTAACCTATGTGCTCTTTCAAATGTACATAACACCAACACTGATTCAATCAACTTACGGTTTTGGCGATGCGATCACATGGCACCTCGACCAAGTACACTTGCCTATTTTCAACACTCTACATTTCACTCTTAATGTTAAGGGGGGAGGAGGTACCATGTAATTTGACTTAAGTTGTGTCTGATACACCTAGATGTACATCAATTTCTGGAGAAGCAATTACAACCTTCTACGAATCTACGCATTTGACAGTGGAGAACCCAATACACCAAGTTCTTCAAACACACTTTCTAATTCCATTCCATGTGTTTCCAATTACCCTTTCATTATGGGGAACGAACTCACCAAGAAGGAGAGAGACCAGGTCACAGATTTGCTAATTAAATACGAGAATGTGTTTGCATTCTCAATGAAAGACTTAGGTACGTGTAAGACCATGTAGTTCTCTATAGACTTTATAGATGAGACATTTGTCTATCAAAGGAGGCATAGGTTGAGCAAGCATAAGTGGGAACTGGTAGATGAAAGATGCAAAATTTTGTTTTTTTTACGGAGGGATAGTCAATTTTCTTAGTATTCCTTGATATATAATAATTTAAAATTTTTTTTATTATGATTGCGTATCATAAATTTTTACTGAATGTGCCATTGATACTTCCAGGCAATATTTTTATTTTGACTTCGACGAAAATTTGATTGTTGCGTAAAACGTCAGGAATTCGTTTTTTGAAAAATATTGTTAATAAAAAAATATTGATTGTTAATGGTAGCTCGGAAACGACGGAGATTTATTTTTACCAAAATAATATTTGGTTTTTCCATTTCCATGAAATTGGTCTTATTCAACCATCAAGTTCTGATTTCGCAACTGCGATAATAATGCTAGCAAAGAAGGATTTAGTTGGATTATGGACTAATAAAAGAATGTGCGGGGATTATAGGCCTTTGAACCTAGTTACACCTTAGGACAGGTACCCCATGCCCATCCTTGAAGAATTGTTTGATAGCATTGGAGATTCAAACATTTTCACAATTGTGGATTTGAGGCAAGGCTTCAACCAGATTGTGTTCACTACAAAGGATCACAAGAAAACGACATTCCATGGAAGCAATAGGTTTTGGGAATGGCTTGTGATGCCTTTTGGATTGAAGAATGCACATGTCTTCTTTCAACGAATCATGGACCAAGTTCTCGAAGGGGCAAATTTCCCGAAGTGTTACATAGATGACGTCCTAGTGCATAGCAAGGGATTCTTGCACCACTTGGCTCATCTTGAGGAGTTATTCAAGAGGCTCCACGAAGTCAATATGAAGATCCATCCTAAAAAGTGTGAGTTTGTTGTCACTTCAGTAGTCTAGTTTGGACACAGAATTTTGCCAAATAGTATTATGGCTCATTGGGCCAAAGTAATAGCCATTTTGGAGATGCCCAATCTTATATATAAATTCACTTGGTCTTCCCGTCTGTGACGTGGCATTCTAGTGCAGAACGCTACCCCATTCCAAGTTCCAAGTTCCAACCTTCGCCCGAATCGTCATCCATCCAGCTGGAATCGTCATCCATCCAGTCGGACGGACAGTTCCTAAATAACTGTCTGTCCGTCTGTGAAAGAAAGCGAGCGTTTTGCAGCATTTTGCTGGCGATGGCGTGGGATCAAAGAAGGAGCGAGAGAGCAAGAAGTTTCTAAGATTTCTTTTCAGCAACAAGAGAACATTTTTCAGTAGCAAGAGACTTTCTGAGATTTATGGGGATTTTTATTTTTATTTTGGCAGTGGTAAGAGGATGATTTTTTCCTTCCTTATGGTTTTCTTTTTATGATTTCTGTGTGTCTGTGTGTCTTCTTCTTTTGGTTGCAGCATTTTGCAGCTTTAGGCTTCCCGTGTCCAAAGCTCAGGAATCCTGTAGACCATTTTCTTCGAGCAATGAACTCAAACTTCAATCGAGTCAAGATGGGTGTACAAGGGTCCTTCAAAATCAGAGTAAGAAGAAATGATTTTAAATTTCACACCTGCATGATTTAAGCAGAGTGTTTTGCAGCGTTTTGCTGGTGATGGTGGGGGATCAGAGAAGGAGCGAGAGAGCAAGAAGTTTTTGAAATTTCTTTTCAGCAACAAGAGAATTCTTTGCAGCAAGAAGAGGCTTTGTTTGTAGCTGCAAAAGAATTTGTTTGTAGTAGCAAGAAATTTTGTTTACAACAACAAGAGACTTTCTTTGCAACAGCAAAAGATTGGAATTTCAAAGAAAGAATTCAGAGAGCATGAAGTGTTTCATCCTCCGCAACCAAAGGGAAGGACACAAAT
>Ga0209611_10012916_pt1 | contig 11616 bp, 9 predicted proteins | sample S1TSphgellanicum_3_FD_187693 | JGI IMG/M metagenome (GOLD analysis project Ga0209611, IMG submission 187693) | Host-associated microbial communities from peat moss isolated from Minnesota, USA - S1T2_Fc - Sphagnum magellanicum MG (SPAdes) (version 2) | ecosystem: Host-associated > Plants > Peat...
ATTCCTCTCCCCCCCCCAGGGTAACTTAAAGTAAGTTAAAATAAGATAAAGACAGACGGGCTGACAGACGCGATCGATGGTTGGCGTGTGTCTCTCCGCCACCACGACCCGCAGCGCCAAAATTATACAGAGGCCGATTCTGCCATAGAATGCTTTTGCAGCAGAATTGTCGTGTCCGACAAACGCACAGACTAAGTGAATTAATATATACGATTAGGAAGGAACTAAAGATAATTAGGGTTGGAAATGAGATAGTTATAGTTGAAAATGTCTTTGGAATTGTCCCCAGTCGATTGTACAAAGAATTATGCAAAATCAATAAGGAGCCTACAAAAGATTATAAAAAACCACCCATATTCCAATTCCTTGAAAGAACTAATATGAATCACAATTAATTGAATGGTCTCCAAAGCCCCAAATCTTTTTATGAAGAGGCATGAGGTTTTTTTTGTCTTTTTTCCCTTTGGGCAAAACCAACAAATGTAGAGGCAAAAATTCTATAGGGAGGCAATGAAGTCATTTACCTTCGGGCAGAGCCAAAAACTTCATAGAAAGGCATGAAGTCGTTTCCAATTGGGCAGAGCCGAAAGCTTTATAGAAAGGCATGAAGTGGTTTCCACTCGGGCAGAGCTAACAAAATATAATGAGGCATGAAGTCGTTTCCCTAAGGCAGAGAGCCGAAAACTTTATAGAGAGCCATGAAGTCATTTCCCTTAGGGCAGCGCCAAAAGTATCATAATAAGGCATGAGTTTGTTTTTCCCCTTTGGGCAGATCCAAGACATGTAGAGGGAAGAAAGTGACCAAATTGGATGGATGTTGAGCATTTGAAATATGCAAGGAGAATGTCTTTCTATCCATGTGGAAGCATCCTTAGTGGATGAATTTCAAATCGTCATCCCTGTAGAGCTCGTATATGGGGAGAGTGAGAAAGACGTACAAAACAGAGAGAGAGAGAGAGAGAAAGTGAGAGGGAGGAAGATGGCGAAGGCCGGCCCCGAAAGCTCCTCCGCTTCTCTCTCTCCTCTCCCATACTCATTCTCTCGTAATACAAAAACTACAAGCCACATCTGCTGCATAGATCTTCAAGATGTTTTCTGATTTATATCATTATTATTACTGTTATTTTTCTGAATTCCTTTTTGTTTTCTTCAGCTTCGTCTGTCACAAATGTTTTGGAATGATAGCTTCTTTCTGTGTGAAGACAAACAAAACCTTCAAGAAACAAATGCTTCTGGTGACTAGTAATACTTCTTAGAGCCCATCAACACTCGTGCCTCTCAAGAGAAGAGGAGGAGCAAGAGTGATGCACACTGTAAGTTACTCGTTCATGTACAGACTACCGACTTTCTTTTGTAACTTGTGAAATATTCTTTCAGTGGATAATATCAGATTGCATCTCTCAATATATTGACGCAATGAGGATATACGTTAGTAGTCTCTTAATGAATCAAAGGATTTCGTGACGATTGTGATTAGATGTTTCTTTTGATTGGAAAATCTGGAAAATGTATGATAGAAAGTGTTGTTGTTGGCAGATGTCCATAATGATTGAGAAACGTGCCTGGATAGATCAGTTAGTGATCTATCCATAACAAGCTCTGGAGAGCTCTGTTATGGGTAGAGCTTTCCATGGAAGCAAATAGGGTCGTTTCATTAGACGGGAATACTAGTTTGTGTCCCTCCATCAGACTGTGCAAACATTGTGCATTGTCGTGTTCATTTTGCGGCTCTTGTGAAAGTGGAAAGAGAACTTTGTAGTTGTTACTTTAATTTGGACATGAGCCTGGTCGAGATTTGGACTCGATTCACAAAAAACGTGGATATCAGGTTTGTTGTGGTAGTGCCTTACCTCTCCATCCTTGGAGTAGCTAGTTCTTCGCCTCTCTGAAATCACAGTTGCGAAATGTTGGTTTTCATTACATGTAAGGCACCATATCTCTTCATGTTCTCAAGAGTTGGATAGATTTGAGAGATTGTATGTGCCAATCTACTTGTTTGCAACACACTCTATCGGTGAGTTCTCAAGATTTGCATAGATTTCAAAGAAAAAAGTGCCAATCTACTTGTTTGCTGCACACTCTTTCTATGAGTTCATTGCCAGACTTCGTTTTTACAAGAATTTCACAGCATTCTCTCTTTCTGTAAGTTCAGTGGCAAAACTTTGTTGCCACAAGAACTTCTTGGAAATGTTCACGGAGTTTATTTCACCAAACAGACACCACCATGAATTATGGATGGTGTCATGATGCCGCAACATCACATAGGTATTGCATGATTTATTGCTCCTCTGCATGTTTGCTTATTATGTAAGAAACTAGTACATTTGGGAATCGCTAGGACCTCCTTTGTAGGATTTTGGGCTTAAATTGAGTGTTTAACATACTTGGGATCATGTTTCCTCCACAGCAGAAGTTATCTGCCATGTTGCAAGTAGCAATGCACATTTGAGACCATGGAGGGAATGAAATTGGGACTCACACAGTTGGCAGTTTCTATGAAGGAGGCATCAAAATCCTCCGAAAGTGGTGACACAAGCTTGAAGAGGATGGTAGTGCAAAAGCCAGTAATAGATTTGGGGTCAAAGGTATGTCCATCCTGATTTTGTGTTCCAGTACAGTTCAAACCTTCCATTTCTATCACATAGGTCATTTTTGCTTTGAGGATTCAACAGGGATATATGTTGCCTAATTGAATGTCATTGCTGTGGACAATGGAGAGTTCTTGATATTTGAGGATACATATGTCTTGATTTATTGAGTGATAGCTTGGACCACTATGGAATCTTTGGAGGTGCATGAACAGGCTGTTGTGTCTTGTTGCTATGGTTGAGTCTTGCACATTGGTTGAATTATATATGAAACAACTGACAACAATCTGGCAACTAAGAAAAAGACATGTTCATGATGTGGTTGGAAAATGTGTGAGTGTTGATTTTGATCTGTGATCATGGGCCAAAGCTTGATGGACAACATTGAATAATAATAACAAACAGTGAGTTTTGGGCTTTGAGCGTCAACACAGGTTCCTTTATCTTTTGTTGATGGGCATACAGACAATTGGTTGCCACAACAAGGTTGAAAAATGCTTTTTGTTGCTAACATCTGGAATGGTTTTGAATTCTAAATTAGAAACTTGAAATGTGAAAATTTCAGAAATTATAATTGGGTCCCAAGCTTGGCATTCCAAAGTCAAGTAGCAACTGTGCTGAAATTTGAAATAATGTGATGTGTAGTTCTTACTTTTGCATGTGTAGTTGGCTGAATGCAGACTAGATGAAATATACTGCATACTGCAGCAACATAAAAGACTGACTTGAATGTTGCCAACTAGTGGCATGCAGCCTTGCAACAAAAATTGACTCTGTGCTAGGTGGTGCAGTCCTCCCCATGGAAAACTACTATTATCCATCAATGACTGTTGATGACAACAATGATTTGAGTCCATCAACTTCTCAATACTAATCCAGGTATATATCTGTAGGTCATATATCTGATGATTCTTCTTTACCAGAACTGTAGCTGCCCTATAAGAGTGCATTTTGATCTTGTGCTTGTTCATGTGCCTGTGGTAATGCCTCATTTTGAGAAAATGAAATCACTAATCAATTAGGATCTGACAAGAAGGAGCAACCCTATGCTACCAGAATTTGACTTTCAAGAGAAGAAATGGACTGGTTTCATAATATTGAATGCTCCAAAATTTGGCATGGTAGGTCAAGCAAGCAATATTTTCTCGCATTTGCATGCTAAACCAATTACATGAGTTATTTGGGATTCTGAGTCAGTCATTATATCATAGTAGCTTCTTGCAGAGTTAAGATTATTCATAGCTGTCTTTTTGTTGCATTAGTTCTGATTTTTCCCCTAAAACATTATTTGTCCATGGTGCCTTCGTTTTTGTGGTGATTGTCAGGCTTGTTCTGAGTAAGAAAACCTGCAAGAGAGTAGCTTCAAATAGGGAAATGTGTGTTGAGATATTCATGCTTGCTTCTGGTATGTCCTTGTAACCTACTTTTGAATCGCACTTAAACTTGTGAACTGAACATGATACTTGCTTGCTCATCATTTGTGTTAGTAGGAAGTCTGCATGAGGAATGAAGAAGGGAAGTTAGACTTTGTGGGATAGGAGGCAGACATAACAATGAAGACAGAACTGACTGAATCTGCTTTGTCACATTATTGTATCTGTTGGAAAACAGAGAATCTATCATTGACTTAGTTCTTAGGAGCAACCTGATAACATGAAGTGAGCAATGCTACTTTTGAGATGCCAGGGGGTTATTCTTACTGGGTACCTTGCATTTTGTAAATTTTCCATGGGCAAGACTATAAGGGACAAGTGTATGAGGGCCTATGCACTTCATTACAAGTTTGATTCCCCAAAATAAATTATGTTGGACGTCCATAGCTTGTCTCTTTGGTGTCATAGTCTATGCAACTCTGATTGTCACAAACTTGTCTACTTTCAACTCTCTTTAGCTTGTTTCACATGTTAGGTACAGAGTTTGGAAGTTGAGTTGAATGTTTTAAACTCTTGCTATTCCTAGGTCATGTCATCAATCCTACTACATATTTATGTGTGAAAAATGCAGATTGGCTGGATGCTATGAAAGGTCATTATTCAAGACCTTTCTGTGTGAAAAGGGCAGCTTGGTTGGCCACTATGAAATGTCCTTGAGCAAGACCTTAAGGCCAATCAAGTTCTTTTATCATGGCCCTCCCTTCTTTCCCATCCTTTAAAGCTTCTTCCATGGCATTCATTTCAGCTAAGAATCACAACTATCCAGGTGTATTCCATGGCCTTAGGGTTAGCCAAGCACAAGATTAGGCTTCATATATTTTTCCAAGTATAACTAAATTGGATTCTGTTAAATCTTTGTTGGCAGGAGTGATAAACAAACTGCATGAGGACATTGAGGCAGCCTGTAGGCAACTTTCAAAGCGGCTCTACATTCCATTGCCTTCTTCTAGTATGAGTCTCAGCTCAACTCTGCTTTCATTAAATACCATGTATTGACTACTTTATATTAATACATGACCCATGGATCCTGGACTACCTACTTCCACAACTTTATTTGATTCATGTAAGGAATCCCAATGAATCTGGCAATGCAGCTTGTCCTCCATACCAATCTTATATGCATGGATGTTAGAGATGGTGGCTGCTTGTACAATATGCTTCCCATTCAAAACTTGGAAGAATCTGATTCTGGTAGCATAGGACCAGAGTTTTTGTAAGTTTATGTGATTTGCCTTGGAAAACAAGTACTGGATTTTGAGGATTAGTGCATACCCATATTATGCTTACATTTGCAGTAACTGATGATGCATTTCCGAATAGGTGCAAGAACTCTTGTGCTTTGATATGTATTATAAGTGTTTTCCAATGCTAAGGATATCTTCTGTAGGTGTATAGAAGTTGCAAGAACATATGGAGCCCAGAGAATTGACATTGATATAATCTTGACAGCCATAAGCTCTTCATGGACTGCTATTGATTTTTTTGCAAGAGGTGTTAACCATGAAGCTAGCAAAACACATGGAGCTAGTACATGTCATTTGTCCACTCAAGCTCTTGCTGTTATTTGTCTTTTCCATGACTTATAATTTCTGTGTTCTGCATCCTATGGAGTTTATAACAAAGATTGATGCTAAATGGCCCAGCTTGATTCAACTTATTTTGCAAAAACAGAACTGAATTAAACTGAACCAAGGGCATCCACAGTAACTAATGGAGATGTGGGCTTCGGAAGATGGGTGAGCAAAGGCAAGGCAGATGTGAAAAGTTACCCAAATGAGAAGCAACTTGAATTATCCTTTATACAATGGACATAGCACCATACTCATTTTGCTCATTCCTATAGTCAGTCTTTATTTTGTATGATCATAGTTGTAGGTTTCGTTGCCTTAACCGAAAGATTTATCTGCAAATGAAATGTAGACTATTGAGGGATGGATTCCTCATTATATTGTGTACAATCAATTGGTACAAGTCTCAAGAGTAGGGTTGAAAACTCCTTGAGGTCCAAACTAGCATCTTCATTTTGTTATGAAGCAACCTATTTTTAACATTCTCATACTTATATTGTTTTTTTTCTGGAATTGGGACAGAACAAAAACACAGCCTATGTAATTTATTTTATAAATTAAATGAATATTAAATCAGTACTAAATTGAAATATACCATATCAATATTAAATTGATATAAAATCTATATGACATCAATATTAAACTATTACAATTGCAATACCTACACCATGTACACCATGTTTGTTAAAATATTGTTGTAACCACATTGATTTGTTGGTCTTTGACTTTGCATTGAGCATTCATTAAAACCATGTGCTAGCGAAAACAATGCACTTGCATTGTTTAAGTGGTTTCTAACTTTGCATTGAACATTCACTTTAACAATATGCAATGACTTTGCATTAAACCAACACTTAAACTATGTTCACAAAAACAACATTGCACCCATAATATTCCGATGGTTTTTGACTTTGCATTGAACATTTACATAAAGCATGTTTTTGTCCACAACATCACATCCACATTGATCTGAATTAGATTTCATCTTTGCTAGGTAGGCTCAAATTTCATATTAGGCCAATAGGATAGATAGGCTAGTGAATGAATATTTAAGAATGCAAAGGAGGTCAATTCTTGACACATTGTTCCTCTGCTTGTAAATCTCAAATAACATTTGTAGCCCTTCACCGAGTGCTTCCAACGCTTGAAAAATTGTTCAATTTGATAAAAGAAAGTGGAAGATACGGGGTGTTTTGGTGTAATAGGGTTTAATGTTTGATGATGGGTGAATTAAAACATATTAAGATTTTGAGTTTAAAATATTTTGATCATTATCTCTTTGTTTTTGGAATATAAGAAGTTTTGTAAAGCCCTAGTTGGTGTACTCATGAAGTTTTAAATCATTCAAAACACACTAAAAATGAGAAAGATATGGGGCTAGAACTAAAGAGAGGTCTAGAGTTTTTTTTTTTCAAAGTTTTTGAAGCAAATTATTACTCATCCTCTTCATGTGTTTTTTGCATTGCTTTTTAATTTTTTATGCTCACAATTTTTTTTTAAACCCTTTAGTTTGGGTGTCCAATAACACAAAAATTGTTCAATTTGTTTAAGGAATGAGGAAAATATTGAGAATTGTTCAATAATAAATGCATGTGCGATGATGGATGGTTTTACTTTACCTTAAACACTTTGAACCAATGTTGACCCAATGGATTTCAAACATTGATTTGTAGAACTTGAAGTCCGTGACAACTTGTTTGAACTTGGAATAGATTTTTTTTATTTTTTATTTTTTTTGCATGCTTATTTGGGGCTTTGGGTCTAAGATCAACCATTTTTTTGGGGGGTTTTTGGAATTTCAAATTTGGTTGGTTTTTTTTGGTTAGTTGGTTAGATTTTTTTTCAAGTTTTTGGTCAAATTTTTTTGGTTTATTATTTATCTTTATATTTTGTTTTATTCTACTTATATTTTCATTTTTTATTTTTATTTTGCGTTAATTAGTTAAATTTTTTTAAAAGATTTTTTTCTCGGTTTCATGCATTAACGGATGTTCTGAGTGTGTTAATGAAGTGTCATAAAATGTTAGTGCATTTTCAAAGAGGGTTGGTGGAGAATTTACTAAGGTTAATGGAGCATGTGAAAGCATCAACAAAACATTTAAGAACATCATAAAACACCATTGATTGGTTGTTCATAGATTTTAGTGGTGTTGAACACTTGCATTTTGGAGATTGTTTAGGGATGTGAGATGAAAGGTGCAATTTTTCAATTTCTCATTTGATGGTCCACCCTTGTGTGGTAAGCGTTTTTAAGCCTTTTCTTTTCTTAGCTTGTGGCATGTGAGTGTCAACTTATCGATGGAGGCTCCTTTCCTTATAGGAGACATGTCCCCTAGCTCCTTTCCTTCACTTATGCCCTTGGTAGAGGCTTTTCATCTTATTGCCTTTTCGAAGGGTCTTCATTCTATAATTTTGTCCTCCTTTTCCTTGTGTCATTTCAACTTTTATCTTGTCTTATATGGTGAAAGTGTCTCAAACTTATGAGTTGATTATATTTTTGCTACATGTCGAGGGTATAAGTCGAACCCCCTTTTAGAACGATACCCCATGTTCCGATTGTGGTGTTTTATTTATGTGTATTGGTTCAACACACCATCAAAAACGATGTTAGGTTGTTCATGTTAGTTTTTCATGTGGTGATGATGGTGCCCCATTTTTCCAAGCCCTTTACCCCCCTCCAACAGCTTAGGTGTGGATATCAAGTTTGAATCCCTTTGGAATATTTTTGTTGGAATTCCCTAGATTTCGATTGTATTAAGGCATTTAAATTGCTTTGAAGCAAAAGGTGTAATTCACCTTTGGATTTCCTTTAGATTGCATAGTGCAGGACCAAAATGATGTTGCAACATGGAATCTTTTCTAATTTTTCCGCATTGGTGCCTTCTTTTGCTTGTTTGAAGGGAAAATGTTAAGCATAAGGAAATTAAACTTTGTCATGATAATTTTTTCTTGCGATGGGAAGAACTTCAAGTTGAACATTTGTTGTGCACGTAAATCTTAATAGTTGTTTTACCTTTAGTCCCCCCCTTGTTCGAATGGTGCCCTTCTTCTAAAGCCCCCATCCCTTTCCTCCCACTCGGAGCACCATCATCTTCATCGAAGTCTAGCTTTAGGGCGAATAAGGGAGTATGTTCATGTTGAGTGGGCCCTTGTCCCCCTTACCCCAAGCTTGGCCTTTTCGGAGACCATTGTTTCTCTACAAGCTTTTCATCCTATGGATTCTTTGTTGCCATGTTCAAATTCTTTGATGGAGTTCAAGCTAAAAATGTATTTGGATTTTTTTTAGATGCGTTCAAGTCAGCATTCATCCATTCAGCCTACCTTTCAACTAGTGTGCCTTTAGGCATGATATTCGAACACCTTTCAACTAGTGTGCCTTTAGGCATGATATTCGAACACCTTTGAGATTTATTTAATCTAGAAGACTAAGCTAACAACTCTTCCTTGTTATTCCCAATATGTGAAATGAATGCAATTGCGAATCATGCGTTGTGGGGCTCATGTCATCAGCCCATTGAACTTTGATGACACAATCTTCACCATCCAGAAGCCCTATCATCAAGGGACCCGTGCTCTTCCTCATAGGTCCTATTGAGATGGAGTTTGGAAAATTGATTTGGAATTGAGGCACTCCATTTGTTTCCTTTGTGATGGCACTGGACCATGCCTCCGTCATCTTGGCCATTTGATCCTTGATGCTGTTCAACATGTCTTCTTTCCCTGATTTTGGATCTGGAAACTTGCCCGAGAAAGAAACTCTTTCGCTCCAGGTTTGGGGCCGGCTAAACTCAGGACTTTTGCCATCCCATGCACCATTTAGGGCAACGCCTTGCATAATGACCAAACTTGCGACATCTTCTGCATCGATTCAGCAGCCCTAAATACAGAATTCGTTGCGGCATCGTGGCATCAATTGCTTCCTTGAGATCCAATGAAGGAAGCAGAATGCATCCAGGCAGCTTGGAGACATCAGCAACTTCAACTGTAATCACTGGTCCTGTTGGCCTCTTAACATGAGAGTCGAAGCTTTTAACCTCGAAGACCTGTCCGATCTTGCTAGCTAGTGAAGTCAGATTTTCAACATTACGGAATTGAAAGTTAATGTCGGGGAATTGCACTTTGATTGAGTGCACTAGCAACCGCTCGCCTCTTTCGGTTGAGGAACCGGGCCCTGAGGTGCTGCTCTCCCTCCCAAGGAGGCGTAACAAATGGCTTCTCCAAATCCAGATCCAGAAACCGATCTATTGACAATTGCTTCGCAAGAATCATTGTTGCATCAGGAACTTGGAGAATCGGATGGGGAGGCGGAAGCATAGGCGACGCCATCACCATCGCTTTCATGCTGCCGTCTTCAGCAGCGTCCTCCAAAGAACCTTGAAGTAACGACTCTCTTGAGCACAAACCTTCTGCAGGAGTCGCGTTTGCCAAGAACTTCTGAGAAACTAGTCTGCCAGAAAGACTCGGAGCTTCACCCCCTTGCCCTCGAAGCAAACTAGCATCTGAAATTCCGGTGAATAGCAGACCTCGTGAAACGGGTCTAATGTTCTCCTTTCCGTGACGACTTGAAACCCGAACGATAAAAGCGGAGAGCACGAAAGTTTGGCCATTCACACTTACATCCACAACATTAATTTGTAATTGTAAATATGCTTACCATGCTCTCCAAAAAGGTCCCCAAAATAAAAAAGATTAAGTTAAACTGCCCATGTGATGGCATTTATTTAGTCCAGATTTGGTTCTTTGGGGGGCGGGGGGGGGTGTCATAATGGAAAATATTAAACAAGCCAAAGGAAATAAATGGAGTCAGTACAAAAGTATTGTTGCTATTTTTTTCCTCCAGTCTGCCCATTTGTCCCATCCATATTTTCACAAGTGACACCCAGGCATGTTTTGCACTTGTAAAGAACTGGTCGAATTTTTTCTTCGTATTTTTAGGGCGCTTACCTGCCCTAATTTTATAGTTTTTGTCAATTGTACCTTCCAGATTTCAAAAGGTCCAGTACAGCCTGTATTGGGCCTTCCGAAATCTGGAAGGTACTTTTTTTAAATTTTCATTTTTTTCAAAATTTTCATTTTTTTATCTTACTTATTTCAGCTTTTGTTTCTTTTTTTTTCCTTTTTTTCATTTCTTTTTTCTTTTAAAAAATCATTTAAAATGAAAATCTCTTGAATTTGAAATTCAAACTCAACAAAAGATTTCAAAAGCAAATTCCAATTCCAACAATAGATTCCAAGAGAATGAAAAAAAAAACTAAATCCCAATTTATCTCAAGGTGCAAAAATTTGAGTATGTAAATGTTTGAAAAATGAAAATGAATATGAAACATAAATCCAAGTCCAACATTTGCGAATCAAGATGTTGTAAAAGAACAAAAATTGAATATGTAATTCATGTCAACTCCAAACAACAAAACTCGCAGCATCTTGAATTGTAGCATCCAAGTCAAGTTCAGGTTCCCTACAATTCCACACAACATAAAGTAAAATTCAAGCTACAAAACATAAGCCTTGCATCATGATTTAAAAGAAATTGTTAAGCAAGGAGGTGAAACAAAAGATACTTGGAAATCTCAAATCATAATTCTAAGAAAATAAAAAAATGGAAATCCAATTATACTTTTATGTTGCATCTGTCATTGAAAAAGAAATCAAAAATATGAATCAAAAGCTTTCCAAAACAAAATTTTCTCAACTCTACATCAAAAGCAACATGTGATTTATTAGTCCATGAAAATAAATGTACAAAATGAAAACAATATGAAATAAGTGAAATAGCATAATTACCTTGAAGATATGAAATACAAAGTTGAATTAAGTTATGTCTACTGCCAAACCACCAAACCATGATGATCAAGAATTGAAACCAAAAGCTCTGAAACAAAAATTACAAAAAAAAATCAGATAGAAATGGATGTGATAAAAAAATAAAATTAATAGGGAAAAAAAAAAGTTCAAATAAAAATACTTTTGGCATTGATGTTGCCGCTACCACATCTGCCACCAAACTAAGGATTGCCCTTCAATCAA
>Ga0209611_10012919_pt1 | contig 11615 bp, 8 predicted proteins | sample S1TSphgellanicum_3_FD_187693 | JGI IMG/M metagenome (GOLD analysis project Ga0209611, IMG submission 187693) | Host-associated microbial communities from peat moss isolated from Minnesota, USA - S1T2_Fc - Sphagnum magellanicum MG (SPAdes) (version 2) | ecosystem: Host-associated > Plants > Peat...
CATGAACATTCTGTATTTTCGCTTTGCCAATTCCTTTCTCGAGCCGATCTGGAACCGCAACTACGTGGCGAGCGTGCAGATCACGCTGGCGGAGGATTTCGGGGTTCAGGGCCGAGGCGCGTTTTACGAGTCCGCGGGCTGTCTGCGCGATGTCATCCAGAATCATCTGTTCCAGATCGTGGCGCTTCTGGCCATGGAACCGCCGGCCTATCGGGGTTTCGGCGCCGTGCACGGTGAAACCGCCGATGTCTTTCAGGCCATGCGGCCGCTCAAGCGCCGCGACCTGGTGCGCGGCCAGTATACGGGCTACCGTCGGGAACCGGGCGTGGCGAGGCGCTCAGATGTCGAGACGTTCTGTGCCCTGCGGCTATTCATCGACTCCTGGCGCTGGGACGGCGTGCCGTGGTTCCTGCGCTCCGGCAAGTGTCTGGCGGCGACGGCCACCGAAGTCATCGTCCAGCTGAAGCCACCGCCGCAGCGGCTGTTCGCCGACTCGGCGCCGCCAAGCGGTCTCGCCAACTATTTGCGCTTTCGTCTTTCCCCCCGTTCCGCCGTCGCGCTCGCGGCGCGCGTCAAGAGGGCAGGAAAGGAGTTTGTGGGCGATCAGCGCGAACTGTACCTCTTCGAGGAGCAGCCGGGGGAGGAGGCCCCTTATGAGCGACTCCTGGGAGATGCGATGGCGGGCGACGGAGCGCTGTTCATCCGCGAGGATGCCGTGGAGGCAGCTTGGGCAGCGGTTGCCCCCGTGCTCGGGCACCCGTCCCGCGTGCACGCCTACCGGCGCGGCAGCTGGGGACCGCAGGAAGCGAACGCAATGATCGCGGCCGAGGGCGGTTGGCACAATCCCGTGCCGGGTGAAAAGGAGGGCTGATGCGACGGCGCGCCCAGCTAGCCCCTGACTCCCGCTCGGATCCGCGGTTCGAACAGCGAGGTGAGGATCGCGGAGCGGTTGGGCCGGCCGATCAATACGACGCCATCGCCCTCGTTGACCGCCGTCGCTTCCGGTGGTGCGGTGTACACGTCGCCGTCGCGCCGGTTGATCTGAACAATGAAGAAGGCGCCCCGGGCATGTCGTTCAATGGCGGCCACGCTCATGTTGACTGCGGGGCTCTGCGGTGCCGCCGTGACCACTTCCAGCTCCATGCCGAAATTGTGCAGCACCCTCTGAAAACCATGCGATTTCTCCAGCCCCTCGATGAAGCGCGCCGATTCCTGGTAGAGCAGCAACTCTGCAATGCGTTCGGCGCCGATATGCGTCGGCATGACCACCTTGTCGGCGCCGGCCTGCAGCAGTTTACTTTCGGTGCTGGGCAGTTCGCCGCGGGCGACGATCAGCAGGCCGGGATTGAGCGCTCGGGCGCTCAGTGTGATGAAGACATTGAGCGCGTCGTTCGACAGCACCGTGGCGAGTGCGTGCGCTCGCGTCACGCCGGCGGCATGCAGCGACGTCTCGTTGGTGGCATCGCCGGCGATGCACAGATAGCCTTGCGCGCGCGCTTCGCTGGCCCGGGCCTCGTTCGATTCGACGATGACCAAACCGGCGCTGCTCGCGGAAAGAGCCCGTGACAACACTGCGCCGAGGCCGCCGAAACCGCAGACGACCACGTGTCCCGTCAATTGATCGATTTGCCTGTTCATGCGTTTGAGCCCTGTGATGGTGCTGAACTGATTGAGCGTGAAGAACTGCACGAGCGCGCCGGTGAGAAAAATCACGCCGGTGCAACCGAGCGCGATCAGCGCCATCGTGATGACGTTCAAGGCGGGCGTGTCGATCGGTCGAACCTCGCCGTAACCCACCGTGTAGATGGTGATGATCACCATGTAGAGCGCGTCGCGAAAACTCCAGCCGGCCACCATGTACGCCGCGGTGGCCAGGATCATCACCGACACGGTGAAGATGCCGCCGGCGAGGAGATTCTTCACGGGGGAATCGAGCAGGCCGGTGGTCCTCGGCTTTGGGACGCGGCGTACCGCGCGCGGCTGCCTGCGCGGTGCGGAGGCCGCCCGCAACTGCGCGGGGCGATCACCGGGAGTTGCGCCGGGCGGCTCCTCAGCCTCGGGCATCGGATGAGGTCGCGGTATGCATGAGTGGCGCCGTCCGTGTTCTTATCCTCGATGAGGCTACTCGGCACAGGGGCGCGGCGCTGTTAAAAAACGCGACGCGGGGCGTTGCTTGAGTTCGCGGGTGGAAAAAACTCAAGTTACGGGTCAAATGAGCCGATACCCGGGCACACGCAGCCTATGCGATCAGCGCCTTGGCTGGATTTCGTCGGAACCACCGCCGCGGCGGTATTGATGGATCGGACTCCTTATGACCCGACTGCAGGTCCATTCCGTCAACTGCGCGGATACCGAAACCGCCCTGTCGTTGCTCGACGCGGAGTTGGCCGGCGCCGAGATCCGGCCCCGGATGGTGTTCGTCTTTTATGGCTGCGAACACGACGACTGGATGCTGCACCGTTACCTATCCAGCAGATTCCCGGAGGCGGCCCACCTCGGTGGCAGCTCATTCGGAGGCGTCATGACCCACCGGGGCGTCATGGATTCGACCTCGATCGGCATGCTGCTGATCGAGGACAGCGGTGACTTCGGCGCAGCTTCCGCACCGCTCGGCACCGACGCGGCGGGTACGGCTGAGCGGCTCCTGCTGCAAGCGCTCGCAAAATGCGGATGCAGCGGCGAATTGCCTGAACTGATCTGGATCTACCAGCGGCCTGGACACGAGGAAGCCGTCATCGAGGGACTGCGTCGTGTCGTCGGGGACCGCTGCCCCATCGTGGGCGGATCGTCAGCCGATGACGATGCGAGCGGGCGCTGGCGCCAACTCGGGCCCGACGGACCCATGAGCGACGGTCTGATCGTCGGCGTGCTGTCGCCAGCCTCGCGAATCGGATATGCCTTTCAGAGCGGCTATGAGCCAGCGGGTCCGAGCGGTGTGATCACGGCGGTTGCGGGACGTGAAATCCTGAGCATCGACGGCCGGCCCGCGGCCGGCGTCTACAATGAATGGATCGGGGGCCGCATCGCCGCGCAATTGGCTCACGGTGGAAGCATCCTGGCGGGCACGACGCTGTTTCCGCTCGCCACCGACAGTGGCTGCATCGACGGCGTATCGCACTATCTGTTGATGCATCCAGAAATCGCGACTCCGACGGGTGCACTGCGCACGTTTCGCAATGCCGAGGCCGGTACGCGCGTTTACTCCATGAAGGGCGACCGTGGGCGATTGGTCGACCGTGCGGGCCGGGTCGCCGGTCAGGCCGTGCGCATGCTGGCTCCGGGCCACTCCGGCGCCGCCGGCGCGCTGGTCGTGTATTGCGGCGGTTGCAAGCAGGCGATCGGCGAAGACATACACAAAGTCAGTGCGGCAGTGGCCGGCCAGCTCGGCGACGCGCCGTTCATCGGATGCTTCACGTTCGGGGAGCAGGGTCGCTTGCTGGACCGCAATGTTCACGGGAACCTGATGATCTCCGCCGTCGTGTTCTCAAAGTGACCTCGGGATTTCGCGTGGATCCGGCCGCGTCGATCGAAACTTCCGAGGAGTTGCGCGAGGCTCTCGTCACGCTTCGCACGGAGCATGCGGCGCTCATGAAGGCGGCCATCCAGGCGGAGCAGCTGCTCGACGGGCTCGAGGCGCTGCTCGGCATACAGCTCGGCGAAGACCCGTTCGCCCGCGTATTCATGTCGCTGCGCAAGGTGTTCACTTTTTCACATGCTCTGCTGCTCACGGAACATGAGGCGGCACTCGACACACTCGAATGCATCGCCGCGGAGCCCGCAGCGCTGCTCGGCTCACATTGGCCGATTGGACCGCTGTTCGAAAAGGTCATGAAAGGCCGTGTGGTTGCGACGGTTTCGCATGAGGAGGTGGCCGAGTGGCGGGTGGCGGCCGGGCTCGATCTGGACGCGCGTCAGTCGGGGCTCTACGTGCCGGTGCGCGTGCGCGAGCGGCGCGGCGTCCTCTTGATGCTGAGCGCGCCGGGGAGCGACGGTTTCGACCGTGGCCACATGACGCTGGCGGGCCGATTTTCAGTGCTGGCCTCGCACGCGCTGGCGACTCGGGTGGCCAGCCAGAGCGCGGCGATGAGCACCCGCGCCACCGAATTGGCGAGAGCCGCGCAAGCGGCGAATGATGCCAAGGGAGAGTTTCTCGCCAATATGAGTCATGAAATCCGTACGCCGATGAACGGTGTCATCGGCATGGCGGATCTTTTGCTCGATTCCGCGTTGAACGCCCGGCAGCGCGATTATGCGACGACGATCCGCACCAGCGCAGGCGCGCTTCTGACCGTGATCAACGATATCATGGATTTCTCGAAGATCGAGGCCGGCAAGGTGGAGCTCGAGCCCGCGGTCTGCGAGGTGCGCGCACTGCTGAACGATGTCGCGCATCTGGTCGCCATTGAAGCGCGCGCGAAGAATCTCGAGGTGGCCGCGCATGCCGACGCGGCCGTTCCCGTGCGCGTCATCGCCGATGCCGGGCGCCTGCGTCAGATCTTGATCAATCTGTGCGGAAATGCAGTCAAATTCACGCAGCAAGGCAGGGTAGCGCTCCACCTCGAGGTCGCCGCGCAGGATGCCGAAGGCATGACCCTGCGCTTTGCGGTCAAGGACACGGGTGTCGGCATCCCCGCCGATCGCATGCACCGGTTGTTCAATCCGTTCTCGCAGGTCGACGCCTCGACGACCCGCCTCTACGGCGGTACCGGACTCGGGTTATCGATCGTCAGGCGCCTCGCCGGGGTCATGGGTGGCGAAGCAGGCGCCGAGAGCGAGGAGGGCGTCGGCTCGACGTTCTGGTTCACGATCCGCGTTGCCGTATGCAGGGACCCGGCGATCGATGCCCGCGTTGCGGTATCCGTGGACCCGGGTAATGCGCCTCTGCATCCAGGGATGGCTCTCGCCGCCGGCGCGGACCGAGACCGGACGCTCGCATCGGTACGGGCGATGCCAGCACGCTCGAGCATCGTTCGAGGCCTCGGAACGCCTCGTATCCTGCTTGCGGAAGATAACGCCGTGAATGAGAAAGTCGCGGGCCGCACGCTGGAGCAATTGGGTTACCAGGTCGGGATCGCCAGAAACGGCAGCGAGGCGGTGGCGGCGTGGGCGACGGGTGGTTACGATTTGATTCTGATGGACTGTCAAATGCCGGTGCTCGATGGCTATGAGGCCACGCGTGAGATTCGCAGTCGAGAAGCCGCCGGGTGCCGCATCCCGATCGTGGCGTTGACGGCTCACGCCATGAAAGATGACGATCGCAAGTGCCACGCCGCCGGCATGGACGACTATCTCACCAAACCCATCGATCGCGCACGCATACAGGAGTGTCTGGCGCGTCATCTGGGTGTCGTTGGCGGGTGATCTCAAACTCCTTCGTGGGTCGGCGTCCCCGTGCGCCCGGAGAGCAGCGCTTCGCAGAGCAGTGGCTCCAATATCGCCCGCGAAGCGCTATGGCTGAAGGTGTGATCCGCCCCATCGATGATATGCACCTTACAACGGTCGCCGAGTCTTCTCAGGGAAGACCCGGCCTGCATTTTCAACAGCTCGATTCCGGGTTCTCCGCGCGCGAAGAAAAATGACAGGACCACGCCGCGGGCCGTCACGTCCTCGAGCTCGCGGCCGAGGTCCTCTGCGACGCGCACACGACATGCTCGCGCGACCTCGCGATAGCAGGACTCGAACGCCATGTCGACGCGAGAGACATAGACGCGCAGAATGCGCAGCAGCGTGGTCTGGCCGGAAAACAACCTCCTCCAAGCGGCCGCCGACCATACCCTGCGGTGATACATGCCCGCGCTTTGCACGACTTCATCCACCCGCAATTCGCTGATCGTGCGCCCGGCCTTCCAGAAATAATTCTGTGGATTGATCATCAGGACCCGATTCACGGACAGCCCGGCGACCGCTGCGCGCAGCGAGTGATACGCACCGGAACAGAGTCCCGCCAGCGTGATGTCGCGGGCGCCATACAAATCCCGCATCAACTCCACGGCCGCCGCGACATCTTCGAGCGCGGTGGGTGGAAAGACTTCGTTGGGCGGTTGTCCCGCGCGAGCGTCGCTATCGCCGAGACCGGCGAGGTCCATTCGCAGGACGCAGTAGCCGCGCCGCGCCCAATGTCTGGCGAGGCTCACGTACATCCGACCCACGCAGGCATGCGGGTCGGCACCGGCATTGAGGAGCACCACGGCCCCGTTTCGGGGCCCGCCGCGGCGCGGCTCGGTCACGATGCCGAACAGCAGACCTTCGGGACCGAATCGAATCGGCCGCTCATTGAGCGCAGCAACGCCAGCCTCGTCGCCGGGTAGGTGCAGCACGTCGGCCGATCGACCTGAACCGGGCGGCGCGCCCGAAGACCGCGGCGTCGACGGTGACGACAGCGCAGCGAATCGGACCAGCCACTTCTCGACATAGGCGACGATATCGGTGGGAATACGCGTGAAATGCGGTGGTGTGAGCATCATTTCCACAAATCCCGACAGGCTGACATACTCGGCCTGCAGGCCTGTCGCCGCCACCGATTCGGTCCAAGCGCGCGCCGCCGGCACGCCACTGCGGTCGATGACGAGGAGCCTCGACACGCGCGGCGCACCGAGCGCGGTCAGATCGATCTTTTCCATGCTGGCAACGGTCTTGGCCGACAAGTGGTAGCCCGCCACTTCCATGACATTGCCACTCGTACCGGTTCCCGTCGTGGAAGCCTGTCTGGCGAGCGCCCCTCGATCGCCATGGCGCGCGGATGTCGCCATCGACTGGCTCATTCGCAGCTCACGAAGGTAGGACCGAGCATTCAAAATCGGCGCCGCAAGGATGAGTGCATCGACGTTGGTGCGATGAGTGGCGAGGCTCGCCAGCAGCGCGCCGAGTCGGAATCCGAGCAGACATACCCGGTTCACTCGCGTGCGCTGGCGCAGCTCGGCGACTGCACTGACCACGTCGTCGCACCAGGCCTCGATCTGATCCGAGCCCAGGTCGATGTCCATGGAATCCCCGGTGCCGGCATAATCGAAGCATAAGGTAGGGATGCCACTCGCTGCGGCAGTTTGCGCAAAGACGCGCAGACTCCGGTGCGCGCAGAGTCCCTCGTAGCCGAATGGCTTGCAGATCACGAGCCCGGTGTCGGAGCTTTGTCCGGGGTGCCAGTGCAGCCAGGCGAACAGCCGGCTCGCATCAGCGGGAAAATAGAGCGGTTCATCGGCGACGGCGGACGGCGCAGGGACGGTCTCCGGCTTGGCGAGACTTGCGTTCATGGTCTTCGAACGGTCATGGTTTTCGAAGTGAGGCAGCGAGCGTGGCTGCGCGTTCGACCATCATTCAAGAATCCCCTCAAGAATCCCCTCCAAAATAGATTTTTTAAGAAAACTTTTCACTTGAAACTATTGTGAGCTATTTTTGGTCGTGCATGAGACTTAATCGCAGACCGCAGATGAGATTTATCGCACACCGAAAATAAGAAATAAATACAGGGCGCTAACCATTAACATAATTAGGAATCCGCGCATGTGCCACCGCAATATTCGTCCATGTCGGACACCGGAGTTTGCTAGAGTCCGGTCTCGGGGGGGCAGGCTCACCTAAGGAATACCAGCGGTAATGCAGGCCTCTGTTAACACAACTTGTCACAGCGCGTTTGATCTCGGCGGTACGTTCCTCGTCACGGGCGGCACGCGGGGAATTGGTCGAGCGATCTCCGAGCGGTTCGTCCGTGCCGGCGCACGGGTCGTGGCCAATTACCTGCGCAATGAAAAGGCGGCGCTCGAGCTGCAAGCGGAATGCGCGCGGGAAGACCTGCCCCTGACCGTGTGTCGGGCGGATCTCACGACCGCCGACGGATTGACACGAGTTGCCGCTCACGTGCGCGAACTGGGGGGTCCGCTATCGGGCATCGTGCACTGCGCGGCCACGGGTACGCATCGACCGATCGAATCGCTGACGGGCCGACATTTCGATGCCATCTTTGCGCTCAATGTGCGCGCCTTGTTCGAGCTCTCGAGTCGGCTCTTGGATCAATTCGAGCGCGGGGGCTCCCTACTGGCCATCAGCTCGATGGGTGCAACCCATGCGATTCCGCATTACACCGCCGTCGGCGCGTCGAAGGGCGCGCTCGAGGCCTTGGTCAGACATTTGGCCGCGGAGCTCGGACCCCGCGGCATCCGTGCGAACCTGCTGCGGCCCGGAGCCGTCGAGACGGACGTCTGGAAGGCCATTCCTGACGCCGCGGCCCGACTCGAGGCCGCTGCTGAGCGTTCGCCGATCGGCCGACTCGTGCGTCCAGACGAGCTCGCCTGGTGCGCGCAGTTTCTTTGCTCGTCAGCAGCCTCCGGCGTCAATGGGCAGAGCTTGACCGTGGATGGCGGGACCACGATTCTCGCCTGAAGCAACGAATCGGACGAGGTTTCGAGAATCAGTTTCACACATCAATCGAAGGAGATCTGCTGAGCATGGAAAACGTGTTACCGAGAGTACAGAGGGCTTTCAGTTCCGCATTTGAGGTCGAACCAAACTCGATCACGATCAATACGGTGCCCGGAGACGTCAATGCGTGGGATTCGATGGGCCACGTCACCTTGGCAAGCAGCCTCGAGCAGGAATTCAATGTGAATTTCGATGTCGACGAGTTGATGGAGATGGAAAACGTCCGCGAGATCGTGCGCGTCGTGCAATCCAAGCTCGGCCGGCAGTAAAAATTTCCCGATGAAAGCGGACGTGCAGTCGAACTTTGCAGCGCGCTTGATCGAGCGCCTCGGCAGTGGCACGCAACTGATCGACGCCGCGACGCGACATGTGCTTCAGGTCGACGACATTACCGCTCTCGTGGCTGCATTCGCGGGAGCTTTCTCGGCGGCGGGACTCGCGCCCGGCGATCGAGTGCTGATCGCCTGCAACCAGCGACCCCTCTGCAGCCTCGCGTATCTTGGCGCCATGCGCGCAGGATTCGTGGCGGTGCCCGTGAACGAGAGCGGGCTCGAGACTTCCGGTGCAGCGTTGTCGGAAAAAACAGGGGCCCGTGCACTGTGGACCGAGGCCGCTCGGCGGTTCGAGTGGGCCGAGCGCGGGGCCGTTTTGCAGCTCGACGGTACACCGGCGCCATTGCGCGCCGGCGCGCAGCCGGCCGCGGCGCCATGCCGCGCGTCGGATCTCGCCGCGCTGATGGCCACATCGGGTTCCACGGGCAGCCCCCGATTGGTCAAAGTGAGCCACGGGAACCTGATCGCGAACACCGAGGCGATCATTCGCAGTCAAGGACTCGCGGACGATGAGCGGGCGATGCTGATTCTGCCGATCAGCTATTGCTTCGGCGCGAGCGTACTGCATACGCATCTGTACCAAGGCGGAAGCGTCGTATTCGACTCGCGCTTCATGTTTCCGGACAAGGTCCTGCAGGCAATGGGACATTACCGATGCACGACCTTCGCCGGGGTGCCGACTGCCTATAACATTCTCTTGCGCCGCTCGAACCTCCGATCCATCCCGCTGCCCGGGTTGCGTCGGTTCTTGCAGGCGGGCGGCGCGCTGTCGATCGACAGCGTCCGGCAGATGCGCACTGTGGTGCCGCAGGCCGATTTCTACGTCATGTACGGCCAAACTGAGGCCACGTCTCGAATCTCCTGTCTTCCCCCGGATCGACTCGACGGCAAGCTGGGCAGCGTCGGTGTACCGCTCGACAACCTGACCATCAGGATCGTGGACTCCGATGGAGCGGATGTTCCGGAAGGCTACAGCGGCGAACTGCACGTCTCGGGCGACTCGATCTGCGCCGGATACTTCGATGAGCCGGACGAAACCGAACAGAAGTTTCGCGACGGCTGGCTCGCGACCGGGGACATCGCGTCCCGGGATCGGGACGGCTTTCTCTGGATCACGGGTCGCAAGGCCGAGTTCATCAAGATGCGCGGGGTTCGCGTCGGCTTTGCCGAAATCGAGGCGCGGATCGCCGCGGTCACCGGGGTGAGCGAGTGCGCGGCGGTGGCGGTGCCCCACGTCGAAGCCGGTGAGGCGCTCGCCCTCTTTATCGTTGCCCCCGAGGCGCCGGCCGATCTGTTGAAAGCCATCCGGCGTTGCATGCCTACGGACTGGATATGCGACTCGATCAGGCTGATTGCCGAGCTGCCACGCAATCCGTACGGCAAGCTACAGCGCCGTCGGCTCCTGGAAATGGCGCAGTCCGGCGCCGCCGCAGAGAACGTCGACGCTCGATCTCCCGAGAAGCCGCCGACCGAAGTGTCCAACGCGTGAGTGAACCGCTGGCCAAGCTTCATGGGCAGATCGACCGCTTGCTCGCTGCCGGCACCTTTTCACTCGAGCCCGACGAGCATCACGCCATGCTTCTGGCGGTGCTGCGTGAGGCGCTCGCCTACGCCGCCGATCAGAACCCTCGGCTCAAGAACTACTTGGACGCCTGGCCGATCGACTACCGGACCGCCGGCAGCATCGCCGACTTGCCCTTCTTGCCCGCCGCGGCATTCAAGGCGGACCCGCCACTGATGCTGGTCCATCCGGCAAGCATCATTCGCACCCTGGCCTCGAGCGCGACGACCGGTCAGACGCCGAGCCGCGTCGTGCTGGATGCGGACACCTCGAAGCGCATGGTCAAAGGCGTTACCTCGATCTTGCGGGACTTCATCGGACCCAAGCGCCGCCCCTACCTGATCATCGATACCCCCGAAACGCTGGCAGCGCCCGCCGAGTTGGGAGCACGTGGCGCCGCCATTCAGGGGCTGCGGCCTTTCGCGACCGAGGTCGTCTTCTGCCTCAAAGGCGGCCCCGGCGGCAACATCGAGATCGACGAGCGGGCGCTGCTCGACTTCGCCGAGCGATTTGGTCACGAGGAGCTTTTGGTCTACGGTTTCACGTATGTGGTCTGGCAGCACTTCGTGCTGCCGCTGCGCGCGAAGGGGATCAGGTTGAAAATGCCGCATGTCCGCCTGCTTCACAGCGGCGGCTGGAAGCGGTTGCAAGACCAGGCGGTCACGCGCACGACGTTTGACTCCGGTGTCGCCGAAGTCCTCGGCTGCGACGAAGCGCGCATCGCGGACTTCTACGGCATGGTCGAGAACGTTGGCGTCATTTATCCGGATTGTGACTACGGCAACAAGCACGCGCCGGCATTCGCCGCGGTCATCGTGCGCGATCCGCTGACCCTGCGTCCGGTCGCCCCGGGTGGACACGGTCTGGTGCAGGTATGCAGCGCGCTGCCGACGAGCTTCCCAGGCCATCTGGTGCTCACCAACGACATTGGCGAGGTCATCCGCTACGACGGTTGTCCTTGCGGAAGACGCGGAATCAGCTTTCGCTTCGTCAAGAGAGTTCCCAAGGTGGAAGTCAGGGGCTGCGGGAACATCGAAACCGTCCGCGAGCGTCCGGCGGCCTAGCGCGCAATGTCAGACTCCGTCCGGAATATCGACTCGCCACAGGAGATCACTGCGGCGGCCAGGGCTCTGCGGAGCCACGCTCTCGACAGGCCAATCTCGGCATCGCAAGTGATCGAAGTGCTGGAGCGCTGGGGCAACTCTCTGACCGGACCCGCATTCGATGCGATTCCCGGGGTCGCCTTCCTCAAGTTGTGGCTGCGACGCGGAACCTTGGAGCCGATCGTGGCCCGCGAACTCGGTCTC
>Ga0209611_10012920_pt1 | contig 11614 bp, 12 predicted proteins | sample S1TSphgellanicum_3_FD_187693 | JGI IMG/M metagenome (GOLD analysis project Ga0209611, IMG submission 187693) | Host-associated microbial communities from peat moss isolated from Minnesota, USA - S1T2_Fc - Sphagnum magellanicum MG (SPAdes) (version 2) | ecosystem: Host-associated > Plants > Peat...
CAACCTAATGGATGCATAAGTTTAAATTTGAAAAACTAAGCAAACCTATACAAATGAACCTTAAAATGTTGAATTAAAACCTTTTTATGCAACAAAAAATCCCTACATTGACCTTCAATTAAATAAACACAAAAATAATTGGTTGCATAATTTTAATGCTAGAATTAATAATTTTTTTACAACTATGTGTTAAACCTAATTTTGGAATTATTTTTGCATCATCCTAAATTGTGTATAAACTATAAACATTGGATACATAATTGTAATAAAAATATGCTACAAATTTATATAAGTACCAATAAAACTTGTGCTTTAAACCTAATTTAAGGGGAGGAAGCCCAACGTATAATAAAATGTAAACAAAACAAGTGGGAAGGTTTATATCATTCATACCTTTACCATGGAATCACTTTCATTCTCCTCTCCTTTAGTAGATGGAAAAGAAAAGAAAAGTAGGAACCTCCTTGTATAAATGTGTATGTGAATACATGAATTCACCTTTAAAATATTCCATGAAAATAATATAAATGCTAACAAAAAGGTTACCTTAAACTTAATATATCCCCCTTATTTATTTGAAACATATATTAGGCAAAAGTTTAAATGAAGGTAATGTATGAACATAGGCCAATTGACGATGTGGGTGTCACAATTTGAGGGGCTTTATGGAAAACCCAAACCATTGACAATAGAAGATCAAGAGTTTGTAATACCTACATAGACAAACCAGTCTATGGACCAAGGGGTTATTTCATGAAGGCAAGCAATATAATTATATAAAAATATATAAATACATTTTTTCCTTAAAGTTATCATGCAATTATTTCATGAAAAGGATAATGAAAGTATTGCATAGTTAGTCATTTTAATAATGACCTCCAACTTGCATTCATGAACGTACTGCTTAAATGTTTTAACATGGCCATAGAATGTGTTAACCCTATTAAATGAAGTTATTGTTCATTTGGTTTATGGTAAATGTAATCCATTTGTGGTGGATGGGGTTATTGTGTGTAACATGGCATAAAGTGATCCCAAAATCTACAAATCTCAAAATTAGAATTCATTAAAACAAGAGGATTTATACAAAAATGTTTAAATAACCACATTACAAAAATGATGATGACAAAAAAATATCATGCCAAGTTAAGCTACAATGGGTTGATACAAAAATGGCAAGTACATGCATTAAAGCCTCATTACAAACTCGACTACAATGACATATCTATGATTATTCATCCAATGAAAATGAACTAAATGCAATGCTCATATTGGTGTGATAATTTGTTGTAGTTTTTGCTACATGATGATGAGTGAACAACTAACAATGTTCAAGCGCAAGTAAAATCACATCGGCCACAAAAGTCTCCTTTGTTGTGTTTTGAAACCTAACACAAAAAAACATTAAAACAAATTAGATTCCAATTGAAAGATGCAAATAATATTAATAGAAAACATAGTGAAAACATAGTTTAAGTATGCAAACATACCATCCATGAATAATTTTTTAAATCTTGTGTAAAGGGGTGAAATTTTTCCACCCTCGATCATTATTGTCTTCCAAGGCGTAAAACCAAAAAAACAAGGTCAACACCTTTTTATTCAAAAAGAAATTATCCTCATTTGCTTACTTTACTACAATTATTTAAGTAATAAGTAATAAGTAATAAGTCACACAAAGAGCAAAAAGACAAAGGTAGGGTATGTTGTTTAAGAATAGATTTATCGTCTTGTTTATAGGCTACTCTAAAAGTGCTAGGGGAAGAAAATATATAAAGGCAACATGGGAAATGAACATAATTAGATAGTAGCTACTCTCTAAGGTTTTGTAGTACCTTCAAAGCCCTTTGACGTGGCCCTAGTGGGTTTGCATGCCTCCCACAACTATTGTCCCACCTTAACAACTCATGCAGACCCTTTGGTAATTGTATCTATCGTCTGCCACAACCCCCAAACGCCTCCCCAATGTTGCCTACTATTTGTACCAAGTCACACTCACTCATGGCCATTGCCTACCGCCTACAACAGTACTTCTTAGTTTGTAAACTACTACCTTCAAGTCTTCCCCTTCTTCCTACTACCACATATTATTTGTTACCTTCTTATGGTAGCTAGTTACTTACTATTCTAGAAGCTACCACTTGGTAAGCCCTCTTACTCTCTATTCTAGAAGAAACATATAACTACCATGGAAAAGGGTAGCAACACGTTATATAATCTACATTATTTTTTATATCTCTTAGAAAAATAAATGCCCACAAAACACATGGAAGTTTTTCAACCATTTTTCCATTAAAATCACACACAAATACAAGTACATTTGCTTAATACTCTCTCCTCCTTAGTGTTACAACACACACACTTCTCCAAAAAAGTCCTCCATTCGAACAACATAACTACCAAAGTATTGAATGCAATAGAAGTCCTCCAAAACCTCCTCTGATCCTCCTTCTCCACAAGGCCACACAAGGCTCACATTGACCCCATGAAAATAGGGTCATTATCCTAATCCCTTCTTAGAAATTTCCTAGATGATTAGGTAGATTGCCCCCAATCACTCACTAACATGAACTATTTAATCCCACTAGATTCACCCCTTTGGTAAAAGACAATAAGTCTACCATTAGTAATCAATAGTTACTAGGATACCTATGGTAGTAAATTTTTTCCTTTTAACATTCGTCATGCCTAATAGCAAATTCACACCTCCCAAGCCAATGCATAACAAAATTTTCCTCACCCAAATAACCTTGGTCCCTTAGTACATATTCAAAATACTCATTAGTATGCATAAAAAACTAAAGCTAGTTTTTGTATAGATCTAATTCACGTAGGATGGTAACATCCAATGTTGGGTAGGTATCACATTTTTATGATACCCAATGGATCTGATTTGCATAAAATAATTTATAAAAAGGTCAGGTTTTCACTTTCCCCCCCCCTAAAATTTATATGTTGGGCAAGGGTATCAATTATTTTTTAAATGAATAATAATAAAAATAAAATCGGTTCTCAATATGTTGATTTTCAAAATTTTGAGAACAATTGGTTCTCCTTTTCTGGTTCTCATAAACCAAACATTACTTAATAATTGGTTTTAATTCCAGAAAATTTTAATTTTTTTAAATCTCAATTTTATTATTTTTCTTATTAATGAAAAATTACAAACATTGTTACAGACAAAATTTTAACACTAAATAATATTTTATTTATTGAAGTTTTACACTTCATCAATTTCATCCCTTTCAAATTCACCTTCAAACTGTTCTAACTCCTCTTTTAAATTTACATCCTTTTCAAGGAATTCCATTAAAGTAGATGGAGACCTACAACCTATTTTAGGATCATTAAGCTAATTTTTGTTGACAAATATCAATTTCTCTAAATTTTCAATTTGCAAACGACATCTCTTAAGGTTGGTAAGTATTTTAACCCAAAAAAAAATTCTTTTTATTTCAATTTGAGATCAAACAACACCAAAAATTTGTTGGGCTAAAAATCCAATTGCAGGAAACATTGCTTCATGTTTTTACCACCACTAAAAAAGACATTTGATGTTTTTAACATCCATTTGATATCTCCTAAAAACCAACAACTCCCTCTTCACAAGCTCTTTTGCTAGTTCATTTGTGCTTACAGTTTGTTCAAAAATATCTTGGTCAACACAATTTGTATCTAATCTTACCAAAGGATGCAAATGTTCATGGCATTTCACCAACATAGAATACAAGGATTTTTTATCATATTCCTCAACAAAAGCATCACCTTGTTCCCTTCCAACAAATGAAGATATTATATGAAGATTATTAAACCTAGGGTTTAACATTAAAAAGATCATATTATAAGCTTTCATGTTTTTAAATTTCTTTAAAAATGAAAGGAAAGAATCTAGCACATTGATTACCTCCTTTCTAATGTTAGAAGCCAACAAAAATAACTCATCAGAAATAATGGAATCGTCTTTCATTAGGCTTTCAAATGAAAGAATAATTTTGTTTTCCTCTTTGAATTTCAAATTCATGGAAATAACAGAATGTAAAACATCACTAAGGAGCTAATGTCCATGGGACTGGTTAAAAACATAAACAGAAATGATTGGAAGAAAAAAATCCACTATAATTTGAAAAATGTGCCAAATTAGAGGTGGAAGCACTTGACCAATGACTTTCACAACAATTTTTTTGCTATAACAAAGCACGATGGCAAAATGAAATTACAAGGCCTCTTGAAACATAATGACCTTACTAGCAAACTTGCAACACAACCAATAATTAAAAAAGATTTGTTATTTTGTATAATTTAGAACTTCAAAAATTGTAAACTATTTGAAATAATAATGAAACAAAGATGACTACTTGGTTTTCATTGGATTGTTCAATTTTCTAGGGCGAATGTTAGTTTCAACACAAGCCTTGTTCGATTCTTACTTTCCCTTTCCAGACCTCTTAAGCCAAGTGATGCATTTTTGTAGATTTACTTAAGTAGACTTAATAGAAACATATTTCAGATCTTTACGCACCTTTTCCTATGTAGTGCCATATTGACATGTTTTTGAAAAAGCATGCCCAGAGCAAGTGCCTTGAAAGCTTTCTTATAAACCAAGAGATTCATAGTTTACAATAACTTTTAATGCAACAATCATTGCATTGAAATTTAACCCCTCATTTTTTACATAAACAATGGTCTTTTTCCTTAAACCATATTTGTCTAATAATTTTGTCAAACTTTTAGCCAATGTTTGACTAGTAGTCTTTGTCGCCTCAAACAAGCCAATAGTTACGTATTTTGGTTGCCAATCATTACTCAAAAAATTAATCACTAATGCAAATACATCAAAAGCTCCTTTAGACATTCAAAAATCAAAGTTAATTATTGCAGAAAAATAATTTACCAATGCAAGAAGAACATATTGTTGATTTTTTTTCTCAATTAACCTTGGTAATGTTTCTTGTGAAACTACCTTATGGAAGGGAAATTTAATTTTGGACACAAATGTAAAATTAAATGTTTCAACCACATATTTTCCACAAACTGAATTGGTAAATTATTTTTGACAATCAAAAGGCCCAAGTTTTCTAAAAACGCTTTTTGTGGCACATCCTTTTTTTTAAAGGAATCTTTGGCAGAAAAAAATTTAGAAATTGACCCACCAAAAAAAATCATTTTTTCTTTGCCAATTGTCTTTCTTCTATTCCTTTCAGCAAAAAGTTTACTTCTTTTTCAAACATTTTTGCAATAACTATGTGCTTTGCATCCACATGTTTTTTTAAAGAAATTATTCCATTTATCTTGTAATAAGAAATTAGTCCTTTCTTTGTTTGAATTCTCAAATTTATTCCTATTATAAGTTCTTAATAATAAAGGATACAATGCATGATTTATGTATTCTCAAAATCAATTTTTGTATCATCATTGACATAATAAGAACTCCAACACAAAGATAATCTTCCATGTGGTTGCCAACTTTTTCTTGGTGCATGCAATTTTTTAATATTTATCTTCATTTTTTTTCTCTTTCATTTTTTAGATTCCTATTTTTTTATTTACACACTTACATTTTCTTCCATAATGTCATCAGTCATACACATTTCAATTGTGTCATTATTTCCCATTACAACATTTTTGATTATAGAATACTATTCCATTGGCAGTTTTCACAAGAATATTTCCAAAGCTAAGTAAGGCACAAGATTAACAGACAATCCCAATTTTTCTCACAAATAAAAAAGGAAGAAAAATCAAATATTCACAAAGGTTTAGAATTTAGAAAAAACATTTACAAAAACAATGGGCTTAAAGGTAAAATTTTGAAAAAAAACATTTATAAACAATGGGGTTGAAGGTTAGGAAAAAAAATCATTCACTTTTCTCTCATTAAGATTACAAAAATGTATAATGATATTTTTTTTTAGAAAAATTGTTTGGTTTTATGGATATCTTGCACATTAACAAACAAAATAATAAATGACATTTTAAACAATCATATTACAAGAGCAACGAAACGATGGCAGCGATAGCAATGAACAAAGTAGCAAGTGATGGTAATGAACAAAGCAGTGAACAATGGCAATGAGGTGAGGTAGTGAGCGATGGTAGTGGGCAAAGCAACAAATGATGGCAATGAGGTGAGTTGGCAATGAAGTAAAAAGGCAGCACGACGAAGCAACGAAGCAATGTGATGAAGCCATGAAACAATGAAGCAAACATGCAAGGCAACGCAATGAAACAATGAAGCAACACGAGGTAGCACTATGGGGTAGTGGGATGAGGTAGCACAACAAAGCAACAAATTGAAGTAGCAGGACAAGGCAACAAGGTAGTAGTTCAAAATAGCACAAGGCACAACAAGATGGCAAAGTAACAAAACAAAAAACAAGAGGCAAAGTAACAAAACAAAAAAGAAAAAATAGAAAAAATAGAAAAAAAAGAGTGAAAGTGAGGAAAAGTGAAGAAAAAAGAAAAAAATAAAGAGAAAGGAAAAACTTTTAACTCTATGATCCAAACTCCAAATTCTAAAATCTAAACAACACAAAAAAAAAAAAAACTAGAAAAAACAACACACACAATGCCCAACCTTTGTGAACACAAGTGAAAAAAACGTCAGAAGAAGAACTAAAGTAGAAAAGTGCATTTTATAAAAAAAATTAGGGTTTTTTGGAAATGGCCATTGGAATTCGGCACCTCCACCTAACACTAATTTTTTCACATAGATTTTGCCAAGACCCTTACCCGAGTTAAGGGTTAGGCTTTAACTGGGTCCCATTATTTTATTTTTTTAAAAGCGTAACCAATTATCACCATCTAGTTCTCACGCAAGTGAAAACCAATGATTTGGTTTTCAGGCAAGGTATCATTCAATGTGATACCCTAAGGGGTTCAGACTTTGTTGTTCGGCATGATTTGTGATACCCGCCCAACATTGGTAACATCATGAAATGAATCTTGGTAACCAACATCCAAGTAAATGAATAATCCATGATGGTCCATAACCACTATGTTATTCATAAAGTGCATCTTTTTCCATCCATTGAACCACAACCCATGGGCAACATTATCCAAAGTTTTTAGATTTTTGAAAAAAATCCCATCAATGAATGCAATACAACCTTGGAACTCAAGGATTTGCATACCAATAGTCATCCGCTCCTAAAGATTTGGCCATCGAATCTCGTTATTGAATACCAAATTGATGCAAAATGTCATGAAAACTACATCATCGCATACAACATACTTGTTCCAATTCCAAAGGAATGTGTCATACATGATAATATTGTCATGTTTTATGTATAAGATGAATTGGAGTAATTGGAGCAATTGTTGTTCCAGGGTTAGTTTGGTCAATCATCAACTGAATGTGAGTCTCGTTAGTAGCGTTCACAGGGACTTGGATGGTGGGGACCATTAATGCACATAGTTCATAAAACTTTGACAATTTTGAACAAACTTGGAGTTGTTTGCATTGTGGTGAGCACATCTTGAACCCTCACATCCTTATCAATTGATTGTCTAACATTCTCCTCTAGTTTATTCATGTTAAAGAGCTCCATTGTGCTAACAATCACCACCAATGCCACAAACACTAATTGATGTTGCCTATGTGTCCTCTAGAACATCTCCTCATCACTACTTGATGAAGAGCTATTGGACTTGACGAAGAGCTATTGGACTCGAGGATATCGTAGAAATCATCACCATTAGAAGAAGCCATTATATAGTAGAAAGACCCATTAGAAAACCACCTTAAACCCTAAAAACAGCCCTGAACTTCTTAGACCCTAAAAATAACAAGCAACAACCTAAAACCCTTAAGAAAAAAAGAAAACATAAAAGAAACTTTAAAAAAAGTCAAAGCAAACAAGTGAAAAGCAAGAGTGAAATAAACATATAAATAAGCTTAAGCCTTAATAAGTTGGAAGAGGCTCAAATGAGAAGCTCAAATAAATGAAGAAAAAGAAATGAAAAATGAAAGAGCTCAATTATATGGTTTCAAGTTGAACAAACCTTAAAAATCATTCTAGGTAGTTTATATTTGAAACCCTAAACTGGCTTTGTAATGAGATTTATTTTAACATGCCTAAATGTTTAGGGTTTAAGAGGTCTCTTAAAAATGCTTTGTGACAAAGGTGATTTAAAGCCAAAGAGGACCGTCAAATGTGCCCAAGGAAAAAACAGTGTCCCCAAAAGTTTCAAAGTGGGCCCCAAAAACCTTAAAATAAAGTCCCTCAAATGTGCCCAAACCAAAAATAGGCTCCAAAAAAATCCAAAAGAAGTCACTTTAATGCTGCCACCATAAGAAAAAAGTCCCAAAACAGTCCCCCAAGTTGAGACTGCCCAAAAAAAAAAGTCAAAAAGAGTTCCAAAAATGTGCCCTAACACGAAATTTATAAATAAATAAATAGAATCTCATCCCCTATTTTCGCCTTTGATCCCCAGTTTTAGACTTTGACCCCTAATTTTTCAGACTTTACAAAAATCCAAAAAAAGGGGACGAAATCCGGGCTGGGGGGACTGGACTGTCGTTAGACTGGGAAGGACTTTACGAAAAAATTTACTGTACCTACAACTGATGTTCAACAAATCTTGTCAAGAGAATTATTTTTTTGAAAAAACAAAGTCTGACAACTGTGATCTGAAATATTTCATAATTTTAACAATACTCTTTAAGTATGCTAAGTACCCTAATAAGTTTCAAAGTTATCCTGTGTTTTAAACTAGGTCCAATTTTTTAGAATTTTGACAAGCTGTTCTTAATTTTTTCTTTTTTCCGGCTAGCCCTCTTTGAATTAGTTAGTATTGAACATGAATCATAGGTAAGTTATGCTTTTCCCAAAGTTGAAATTCTGTGTATTTAAACTATGAAGGAGGGCCAAAGCGAAAACACCTTTGTCTTCTATTTTTGAGAAGGGCCCAATATTTTCCCAAAAAAAATTGACTGGGAGAAATTAACGTTTCTTCTTCTTCTCCTCCTTCCTCTGCTTCAAAAAGCTAGGGGTGCGCCACCCCATTAATTAATGGAGGCAACAATAGGTAATGTAACAATATATGGATGTTATTAAAAAGTCCCAAAACTATTCCCATCAGTGTTTTACATGTTGTCCTCAAGAGTTAGTCTTCTTTGCATGGTTTCATTCTCCACAGGCATTTTCACTTTCACAGATATGGGTAGTGTTGTTGAGGCTGCTTACATTGACATACATTATTACATATTCTTACTGGTTATAATAATTTTTACCTTATCTTTTGCACCCAATCAATGTAAATAATCACCTTAATATGCCTTGCACTGAATGAATGTGAAATGGATTACAATGAAGGATCACATGCAAAAAAATGATGAAATCTTTGCCCACCACTGAGGCTGCCCTGAAACAAGTGGGCAGTTGGAGTGAAAGATCCTCAAGGATGAAACCCTCAACTAAAGAATATACAACTAAGTCCATGTGCACAATATTCTATTATGCCACAAGCAAAGCTAATCAATTGATCGGACGATTTTCTTCCATGTACATGCATCGAGATTACAGCTTTCCACAGTGAATAAGGCTTCAATTTTTTCATGTGTGCTTACAACTGGGTTTCTACTTTTTCTCTGTCTACTGATTAAATATCAATGTCTTGTAGTTCATAAGCTCTTCATATACTTGCAAGAAGGTAGGTCGATTACATGGGTGTGTATCCCAACATCTGACAATCAAATCTTCCAGAGGAACTGGGTAGTACTCATGTGGTAAATGTGGTCTAACCCCTTGCAAAATTGTTGACAAGAGATCAGTTCTCTGAAATTCAGGAAGTGGATATGGATACTCCCCTGTGAGAAGCGCTGCACAACGTATGCCATAACTGTACACATCTGCTTTGAGTGCATCAATTTGGTTGCTTCTCGATTCCTCCACCTCCTGTGTAGTGCACCCCACAGAGAAATACACATTTTAAGACAACCGTAGTAGATGCGGCAGATGCCTATCTATCTAGATCGTTGATCTGGCCTAGTTCAATCTTGCACTATGTTCACGAAGTCAAGTACTTTTGATATACAGCAGTTGTTTAGAGCTTGAAACAGCTCAGGTGCCCTATATTATGTTGTTCCCACGTTTGCTGTGTGCATTGTACATGTTGAGGAGCTCAATGTGCTTAATGGCTTGGCTTCCCCAAAGTCAACTAGTTTCACATCGACATAACCCTGATCTGCCAGCTCTGGGACTGATGCAGGAGTTGCAAGAGTGTTGGAGGGTTTTATATCCAGATGGGCCACTCCCTTTCCATGCATGTACTTCAAGGCCCTTGCCATCTGAAGCATGATGTCCACTACTACTGGCAAGAGAATGGCACCTTGTGGTTGGGATGGTCTGACATTCTCTTGTCCATCAATTTGCGAAGGTCTGTAGACATGAGCTCCATCACTATGGAGCATGCTTTTGTGTTCTTTGTGCAACAGACCAGTTGTGTTATGTTGGGGTGCTTGAGGCTTGTCCAAATGGCTGCCTCTTTTCTGAATTCTGTGTACCGCTCTGTAGCAGCTGGGAATGTTTTCATTGCACAGTCTAGTTCCCACCATGATGTCTTACGGACCTCTCCATGAGCACCATCTCCAATTGCTCCATCACTGGCAGCGCATTGTCACCTTCTGTGTCCCACAGAAGCAATGGCAAGTCTCCCTCAACAGTCCAGTCCCTAACATGCTGGGAGTACCTCTCCAATAAATACTGTTGTATGGCATCATCATGCTTCTGGAAACTTGAATGGTGCTGCTTGGATTGTGTCAAGTTTTCTAAGAGCTCTCTTTTGTCTAAGTCTGCTTCAGTTCCAAGGGAATGATCTTCTTGCAACCAGTCGAGGTTCTCCCTGTTTCCCACACAAAAAATCTCCTGGCTTGTGCTCATGGGACACCTAAGGGTCACATTTAGTATGTGAGTGCACCACTTCAAATCCTGGAAAATCCCGTCAAAAGCCTCCTCATTGCCTGCTTGCAGGACTGCTGCTCTCAACCAGCTGAACTCACTCCTGTAGGACTCCTGCACCAGTACATTGGCCCTTTGTACTACCTGTAACAGATGTTGCAAAGCCAGGGTAGCCCCTGGTATGGTCTGCAGATTCTGATGTTCCTGCAAAAGCCAATCCTTCATCTTTGATAGTTTGTTCGCCAGGTGACAGCACTGCCACCTGTTGAGTACAACAAATTTCTTCACATCACCACCCTCATTGTCAAAGTACTTGGTCCAGTGCAGCACAGTATCTATGCCATCGATAATAAGGTGACCCATCCTCAAAGATGATTCCACACAATCTGTACTTTGGTTGAAATTTGCTCTCTTATCATCCTGTTTTACAATGTCCTTGTTGTCTTCTGCCTGGACTGAAAAGAATAAACACACATGACCATCAAACCCATGAGTACAAGAAGTTTTCACTTCAGCCTCCATCTCCATGTCATAGTGCATCCTAGGATGGAAAGCAATTCTGGGATGGATAGAAGGAGAGATGACCCTTTGTAATGTCAAGCACAACTAAGAGCCTCTAGATGTTGCATTGCAACCCCTGGGATGTTCATTCCTGTTATTACTGACAAGAAATTGCAACAGTTCTCCACTTTGCAGTGTTCACATTGTCTTGAGCT
>Ga0209611_10012921_pt1 | contig 11614 bp, 14 predicted proteins | sample S1TSphgellanicum_3_FD_187693 | JGI IMG/M metagenome (GOLD analysis project Ga0209611, IMG submission 187693) | Host-associated microbial communities from peat moss isolated from Minnesota, USA - S1T2_Fc - Sphagnum magellanicum MG (SPAdes) (version 2) | ecosystem: Host-associated > Plants > Peat...
TAGATTTGAGCCGAAAAAAATGTGGCATGGTCTAAGTAGAAATTAGGGTACTGCAAGACAACATGATGAACAATACCAAATGCCGACGGGAACTTGAGTGAGTTCCAGCTTGAGACAAGATAGATGGTATCCACTATTACAATTATCACAAAGCAGCATCTGATTAACATCGTCTATCCTCTGACATACTTGACATGGATAGTTAAGTGGAGGAATCCAAATTGACGTGATGATGGTAGGATCCAAGTTTGGTAGATGGCAAGGTGCAAAGTTTTTGGGGTGATCTTGAATCGTGCGTCTGTTTGCTCCTTATAACTCCAACACACCTAAAGGCCTGATCGCCTTAATCCTCAAGATAATGTGATTAGAAGAAGTGTCAAGAGTATCATTAGGTTGCTGCTGGAGATACACAAAGTCACCAACATCAAATTGTCTCACCTTACGTTTGTAATTGCCACCTCATGTGTGTGCATACCGTAAGGTGTCTTGATGTTGTGCAATGGACAAATTCTTCATGGCCATGGGCATGACCCTCTTGAATAGAGCAGCCCTCTCTATGATGACCTTAGCCCAAGTGGTTGGGGAATCCAAGTCCACAACCTGGTCCATTTGAACAATAATGGAAGAGGGTGGAACGAGATATTTTCCAAAAAGTAGAAAGTAAAGAGAGAAATGAAACAAAGAGGTGTGTTTGGACATCTTGTAACCCATGGTGATGTAAGGTAGGGCTAGGTTCCAATCCTCTTTGTTCCCAATGAAATAAATCTTTTGAAGTCCTTTCTTGCATGTATGAACCATCCTCTTTATAAGGCCATTAGCTTAAGGATGATCCCTTGAAGTTCGGCGATGGTCAATGAAAGCATGATCAAGTAGGTCTTGGAATTCTCCTCTGAACTCTAATCCTTGATCAGTAAGGCATTTAGCACAAGCCCCAAACCTACTTAGGACCTGTTGTAAGAAAGCCTGGCTGGTGATGTATGATGATTTGTCCAACAGCGTAACAAGTTCGACCCACTTTGAAAAATGCTCAATCATAATCATGATGTAGACATTACCCCTAGATGTCTGTGGTAATTCTCCAATTAAATATCACATGACTAACGATAGAACATGCCCTGAATAGGGAATGAAAAAAACGTGAGTTGTCGAAAGGAAAAAGAAGTTATCACTTTATCACATTATTCACACCTAGCAATGATGTCTCGGACTTAAACATACATACCTCTCGAATAGTAATAAGGAGTGAAAAGGCTATAAATACGCTTAACTCCAAAGTGTACCTTTTGAATAAAACCAAGTTGTTCATGTGGTGGAGGAACCACTCTATTGCCTTGTGGTAAGCATTAGACGAGGTGATTGTCCCTCCATGAATAGCGTTTAGACTATTGTTGTATGTGATTATGATGACTTGATGTAACTTGGGGAGGGTATTCCCCATGTTGAAGAAACCTCAGAGTGTCCAAGTCTTCCCATATATCCACAATGGGAAGCTTAACTAGGTTACATTGTAGTAGTGCAAGATAACTAAATGCATAAGATACATGTACTACTGGAATTTGGTCGAAATCTTGCCTGGCTTCTAAGAAATCTTCAAAGGAAGTGAAAGGTCTTCGTGACATGGTATCCATGTTTTAATGTGTAATACTAGGTCGATGAATAACTTTGAACTCATGCTCCTGAACTATAAACGCCCAACGAGTTAATTTACTAGTAAGCTTGTCATTGGTCATCAACCACTTGATAAGTTGGTGGTCGGTATATAAAGTGAACTTGGTGCCATAAAGATAAGGCCTGAAATGTATGATGGCCCATACAATAGCAAGACACTCCCCCTCGTATGAAAAGTAGTTGTTCTTAATCTTATTGTTGTTTTGGGATGCATAGGCGATAACATATTCCTTGCCTTCCTCATCAAGTTGGCCAAGAATAACACCAATACTAAAAGCACTCCAATCAATGTGTAGAATGAAAACTTTGCTGAAATTAGGTCTTCTCGAAATGGGGAACTCTAAAAGATTTTCCTTGAGTGTGTTGAAAGCTTCCTGAGCCTCTTCACTCCATGTCTAAGCAAAATCCTTCTTTAACAATGCATAGGAAAGATGAACAATAGTACTAAAGTCTTGGACATAAATTTTGTAGTGATTACATAATCTGATGAAACTCCTTAAAGTGTGAACATTAGTAGGATTGGGCATCTCCAAAATGGCTATTACTTTCGCCCAATGAACCAGAATAGCATTTGGCAAAATTCTGTGTCCAAAGTAGACTACTGAGGTGATAGTAAATTCACATTTTTTAGGATGGGTCTTCATATTAACTCGTGGAGCCTCTTGAATAACTCCTCAAGATGAGCCAAGTGCTACAAGAGTCATTTGCTATGCACTAGGACATCATTTATGTAGCATTTCAAGAAATTTGCCCCTTCAAGAACCTAGTTCATAACTCATTGAAAGAAGACAAGTGCATTCTTTAATCTAAAAGGCATCAGAAGCCATTCCCACAACTTGTTGCTTCCATGGAATTTCGTTTTTTTGCGATCCTTCGTAACGAACACAATTTGGTTGAAGCCTTGCTTCAGATCCACAATTGTGAAGATGTTTGAGTCTCCAATGTTATTAAACAATTCTTCAGGGATGGGCATGGGGTACCTGTCTTGAGGTGTAACCATGTTCAAAGGTCTATAATCCCCACACATCCTTTTCTCAGTCCATAATCTAGTTGAATCCTTCTTTGTTGGCATTATTGTAACGACTACAAAATCAAAACTTGATGGTTGAATGAGACCAACCTCATGGAACTCTTTGTATTTTTGATCTACCAGTTCCCATTCATGTTTGCTCAACCTATGCCTCCTTCGATAGATGGGTGTTTCATCTGTAAGGTCTAGAGAAAACTGCGTGGTCTTACACCTACCTAAGTCTTTCATTGAAAATGTGAACACATTCTCATACTTAATTAACAAGTCTATGACTTGGTCTCTTTCCTTCTTGGTGAGCTAGTTCCCTATAATGAAAAGGGTAGTTGGAAACACATGGCATGGAGTTGGAAAGTGTGTTTGAAGAACTTGGTGTATTACGTTCTCCATTATCCAACTGCGCAAATATGTAGAAGGTTATAATTGTTTCTATATAAATTGATGTACATCCATGTGTATCAAAAACAACTTGAGTCAAATTACATGGTATTTCTTCCCCCCCAACATTAAGAGTGAAGTGTTGAGTGTTAAAGATAGGCAAATGTACTTGGTCGGGGTGCCATGTAGTCGCATTGCCAGAACTGGAAGCTGATTGAATTAGTGTTGGTGTTATGTACATTTGAAAGAGTACACAGGTTACCAATAACCGTGTAAGGGAGTTCAGGTCCATGCGTCTCCCCAATAGAGCGCCACGCTCCAATCTAGTCACCTTGGTGTGACTAGTAGTGCTAGTTTGGAACCCCATAGCCCAATCTGTTTCTTCTAGGTTTGGTTCATCCCAAGTGGCTGAAGCATGACGATACACCAGGCTTGGTCCATCTCCCTGAAAGGTGTGTGCTCCTGGGAAGGAGACAAAGGTGGGCTAAACACCTCTTAGTTTTCCTATTGTGTTCGCAAGAAACCAAAGAGGTTTCTCTTGCCTTGTAACTTGTTGGCAGGAGCTTTGATCATCCAATATGTGAGAAACTTGTAGGTTGGGGTCTTTAATGGTGTATCTTAGACCTAATTGCAGAATTGAAAGTGGTATAAGATTGGTTTACCAGTTGCATAATCGGTGCACATAAGAATCGCATTGTGCTACATTGAGTAGGAGCAACTTTCCAAGGTAATGTTTGACTAGTGTGTATTGTTCTTAGACTTTCTCCTTCTAGTCGAGTTAAAAAGGGGTGTTTTCAAGTACATAACCAAGTGTAGGAGAAATGGATTGAGCCTAAGTGATCAATCATACCATGTTCGTGAAGAAACCGGATCTTGTGTCACTCAAGCCTTCTCCAAATCCAGCTGTTGAAAATCCTTGACATTCCCAATTTGAAATGATGAGGTCCATGGGGTCAAGTAATTCCATATGTTTCTTCTAAATTAGTTGTGTGTTAGAGGGCAAGAAAGTGAAATAAGCTTTCCATGTGATGGCCACTATTGTTGAAATCTGGTTGTGAGTTTCATCATTCTTGATGCCGCCACTTGCCTTGCAATAGGATCAATGTTTATGTAAAAATATCTTCGAACCATCATCCCTGATTGTAGTAGGGTTTTGAAACCTGTACTAATACTACCAAAGAGTTCTAGTAATGTAATCCCCTCCTTAGGTGGTGTCTAGCTAATTAGCTGATGAAATACTAGCTTAATTGGTTCTTCATAGCTCTCCATGTTCTCAAAACTAAGCAAAGCTTTGACCAAGGTCTCATGGGCTACTTTGAACCTTTGTAAAACCTCAGGTCCATGTTCATTGTTTGTAGGAACCACCCTCAAGCTTTCAGTAGCTTGGGCGTAAGCTATCTGGTCTTCATCTCCCTCTATCCATTCGTGGTTAACTTGTTGGATGTAAGAAATGGTGTGTGCTTCCTTGAGCATATAATGGTGAGCCATAGGACTATGGTTCCCATGTAAATCAAGGGGTGTGTATCCCAAATGGTGGCCATCAGTCTCCCAATCCATTTGGTAATATGCATGTTTGAACCAATTATCAATTGTGAAACTTGGTGGAAACATGGCCTCTTACTTAATGAACACACCGTAACTAGTGGCATTGGTGACTAAACAATTGACATGTAGGCAAAGTTCTTGATCTGTACCTTCATTGAACTTAAGTGCAATCAAATCCGATATTCTCCCCAAATATCTCCTCTACACTCCCACTAGCAGTGCGAATTTGCCACATAGATTTTCATAGTTTGGAATCAAGCATGCCCATCTTCTTGCCAAATTGAACTCCAAAAATCATTAGTTGGGCACCTATATCAAGAAGTACCACTCTAGGTGTATGTCCTCCCAACTAGATTGTTGATTCAATATTCTCGACAATGGTAACTTCGGTGGCGATGGAAGTTCTCTCACTAGGCACCACCTTCGAAAACGAGTGAAAGACTTTGTGGAGAGAATGGCTATTAACAACGCCTTTGTTGACTAACAAACCCACAAGTGAGGTGTTCTTAGCTCCTTTGTGATATGTGAATGTAGAATTAGAGGTACGAAAGCCCACTAATTTACCCATGCTAGAATTAGTGACTAGATCATGAACATCATCTACAACACGTGAATTAATTGAGTGTCTTTCCAAGGTGTTGGATGGGACCTTTGTAGCATGTGGATCAGGGATTGGTAGAGGACCTAATGTAGTGTTCAAGGTATCCTTTAGTACTACAATTATGTCCTTGGTGCTTCGTTTCAAATCTTGAAAACTAAATACCGGTGTATTCATAAGCTTTTGCGCCACTTCATGCATTTGAAGTTGACATTCCATAAGCTGATCAATGGAAAATTGTGTGTTTTCCTGATGTACATGTATTCTTAGGACATAAGAATTCGATGCCCTAGTAGCTTGTGGTGTAATAGTCTCCTCCCCCCAGCTAACAAGGTGTGTTCTTCTTCCGTGTTAAAAGGATGAAAAGATTGTGGCATGATTGTTCAAAACCCTCTAGCCCTGGTAATAGGACTTGAACCACATGCAAGTCCATTAATTTGAATTACATGCCTAGTGGTAGAAACTTTGGGTGCTACACTAGCTTCTTGTGCCACGAAGTAAGAAGGGCAGAAAGAAGTGGTAAATTATGGTGTGAAACTATAATTGTGTGCACTGGAAAGAACATATTCCCCAACCATGGCATCGTGTGAGAGGCCATAGAACGACCTAGGAGTTCCCTCCCATGATCCTGAACCTTATATAGGTTGGGCATGACTAGTTGGTTGGGAAGACTTGTCTTTTAGATTAGCAAGTTGGGCCTTCAATGATTCGAGTTCATTTTGCAAAGTTTGAACTTGAATGGCATGGGCTTGAAGCACCTCCTTCTTATCAACATTCTTACTAAAATTACCCTTCGTGGGGAAAGCCTGAATGGAAGGCTGAGGTGCCTTGGCTTTTGGTTGAGGGGTAACAGAAGATGCTGGCAGATTTTGTCGTGGTAATCAGAGTTACTTTCGTTCTAGGAACTTGGAAAAACAAACATCTTCCTGATGTCACTCTTTCCCACAATAATCACAAAAGAAATCCTCGGAAAGAATGTTGCACTCACTAGCTTTGTGGGTAGGATTGCCATAATAGTTGCAAGAAGGTAGGATGGGTGTAGTCGAATGCACTGCTTTAGCCCTTAAAGAAGAATGTGATGATTTGGTTAGCACAGCTAGTGGAGGCTGAGGCCTTGAACATGATGGAGGCTTCTTAGTATTGGCCTCATAGTGTGCATGAACTATTTCTAGCTTTTCAGAAATATTGTACACATTTAGCAAAATGTATGACTCTCCAAATTATACAAAAATTTATTGTAAAACCTATGCATGGAGTGTTGGAATACCTTCCAACGAACAAAGATACCGATGGGCAGCTTCCAAGTTTGTGATGCTCTAAGTATCCTCTTTAAGCTTGAGAAGCTTCCTATAGAATATCTTGAGGGTTTCATCTTTTTGCCAAGAAAAGGTGGCGAACTTCAGAATTTTTTCAAAACTTTTAACCAAAACTCCAGCTCAAGAATTCGAAAAAATTCCCCCATTTGATCAGTAGAAGCTGGTGCATTGATGGTGGGAGGAATGTTTACGGTAGCATCAATGAATTATTGAGGAAAAAAAATTTACTAAAATAGGTATTGGATCTAGATTGTTAGGCATAATCCCATGATGTGCAATGGCAGCTTGGAGTGTAGTTTGAAAGGCTATGGTGATGGATGTGGCATAAGCTGGATTGGGGATCTGGGTGACACCCAAAATTTTTGGAGAATGTTGCTCGTAGACATCCAATGCCTCATAGTGCACATAACAAGCTAGTTGTTTGAATGTGAACGCCTTGGTGTAATTAGCGCCATATTTAAGCTCCAATTCACAAATTACAGATGAGAAAGTTGCCTTGAACTCCTTCAAAGAAATGGTATTTGGCCTTTCGCTAAAATTCTCCATTTTCCCAAAAGAACAGTTGACCTCCATGGTGTATATGGGTGTAGAGGTAATGGTTTGCAACGGAATATACGGTGATGGTGTGAAAACTAGTGTGACAGTAAGCATACCCCACTCATTAACCTTTCCAAATGGATTTTGATGTACCATTGATGTAATGTAACCTGAACTTGAATTCCTGGTAAGAGTTTTATTAGATGATGGTGGCGCACGCTTGATGGTACCATCATGAAGATTATGAGCTCAAAAAAATTGATTTAAATGATTGTGTGTTACTTCATAGTTAATACCTTGGCTTTGGTTAAGCGACTGTGTTCTCATCATTCGAAGAGATGGTGTTGTCCCATGGCCCAGAATTTTGTAGAAATACAAAGCACTAGCTATAAAGTTCTAACACAACCTATGCAATTAAATGCAGCCGAAATGAAAACTGAAATGTGAAATGCTTAAGAAAACATACCCTAAGTAATTTTTAGTTTCTGTAATCATTAGTGCTAAATGACGAAGTAGAGGAAGAGAGAATTGTATATTTATGTATTAACAAGATTATGTAAATGTATCTATTAATAAAAATAATGTAGATATACGTAGATGTATGTATTAATATGAAAGTATGTAAATGTACGTATTAAATATAAAAAACCTATATACAATTTTGAAAAAATGTACATATGGTTTGAAGAATATGGTATGTTGATGGGGATGAATCATGATAGACGTATGTTGGTGGACAGACATCTGTGGATGAACATCGATAGACGAAATAGAACTAGATGGATGAAATCGTGACAGATGGACATTGATAGACATTAGACAAACGAATGGACAAATGACAATGCAACATCCACAATGTTGTAGAGCAATCCACATTTGCGAGCTCTCAACGATGGTGGACAACAACATGATGGCCACGACATTGTAGAGTGTTCATGAATTACAACGATGGTGGATGGTGATGTGACGGCCATGGTGTTGCAAAGTGTCTGTGAGCTTTGTAGCAATGGTGGATGGCGACGCAATGGCCGTGGTGTTATAGAGCGTCCATGAGCTTCGCAACGATGGCGGATGTGACGCGACAACCATGGCACTGTGAGGCAAGAAAATTTGTTTTCAGACAAGATGACAGTATCAAAAGCTTCATAGAACTTGACGGCCTTCACATTCTAGTCTAGAGCGCACCATTCCACTCTCTCAGCTTTAAGCCTAACGACTTGCTTTGCGACAATCTTGAACAAAATTGTGCCAAAGCTTCATCCCCACAATGCACCTCGTCGACTGTGGATTAGAAATAAGAATCGGTGTCAAGATCCTCCTTCAAAGGTCTTGTGAGATTCAATTATTTCGCCATTGACTGATTTTGCACAACATTCGAAGCGAAGTTGTGTTTGATTCTGGAACTCTGGATTGGTTGACGATGTTCACCGCTGTTGGAGACGTCTGATGCATCAATTCAACATAACTACTTGATTCTTTACAGAAGGAATTTTTTCTTTTTTGACTTTAATATGGCGATGGTGGTTGTGGACATCAGCAGGAATGACAAAGCTACAGTGATTATGTGACTCGCCATTGGTAAAGACATGTCCGCCATTGTTGTTTTCGTTCATGAACTTGCAAACTACGAAAAGCTTGCACACGTATGCAAGGTAGTAGATGCAAAACTATTGGAGTCGAGTCTCTGGAAGCAAAACTACTAGAATCAAATCTCTGGAAGCAAAACTACTGGAGTTGAGTCTTTGGAAGCAAAACTACTAAAGTCGGGTCTTTGGAAGCAAAACTACTGGAGTTGGGTCTTTGGAAGCAGTTAACATTCCAAGGACCTACAATTTTGATGTTCAAGGTGGCGGCCCCATAGAATGAAGACAAAGAAAAATAACAACAACAATAGCAAGACCAATAGGGAGTAGTAATGCAAGGGGAGGGGGAAGGAGACTAGGAAAAATCTGCCACTTTCAACATTAAGCGACAAAGAGTAGTTTTTCTAGAATTAAATTGAAAAGAAGGAAGAAAAAAATAGTGTATGTAAACAATGGCCGTGTAATAGCTGCTGTGAACATCTAGAAATCCAGTTTGACTATGGAGGAAACTTTCCCTAACGAACGAATTTTAGAAAAACTGACAAGAAAAGGGAAGAACTTGACCTTTTATACAGCCATCAACAAAGTTGAAACTTTAAACAAGCCATAACCCTAAAACACTTAATAGCATACAGTAATTTAAGAACGTACATTAATCCTAAGAGTGTACATTACCCTAAAGGCATGATTGGCATGCCTGTAATTGGCTGTCATGTATGAAGCCATGCATACATGCATGACAAAATATTAATTCTTAATTTGTAATTTCTAGATTTTGTAAATTTTTAAATTTACATACTTACAAACTTGTGAACTTGCAAATGCACACTTGCAAATTGTAATTATTAATTTGTAACTTCTAGAATTTTTAATTTTGTAAATTTGCGAACTTGTAAACTTGGAAACTTGGTCATGAGTTGGTATCCTAAATTGTAGGTAGGTGAGGATAGGGGTCTACACCTAGGTAAGTAGGTAGGTAGGTGGATAGGTAGCCGAAGTAGGTGGGTATGTAAGTTAGTGAGTATGTAGGCTAGGAGGTAGGAGGGTAGGCCACTAATGCAAGCCCCCGACCCACCCCAAAAGAAAACAGTCCAAAAAAACAAAGTTTGGGCAAAAAAAACTTTAAAAAAAAATTGGGCAATCAATGGATTTTTTTGGGGGCAGTCCGAAAATTCTGGGCAGGCCGTAAAATAATGTAAACTTGTCAAGTTTGCAATGTAAAGTGGAGATGTGAAAATGGTGATTTGACAATGTGAAGTTGTAAATTTGGCAAGGTGCCATTGAGAATTTGACAATTTGTCAATGTTGAATTGGCCACCTAGCAAAGTACAGTAGGCATTGTAGCATTTTAGCAGTGTGCACCTAGCAAACTTACCATTATGAGGATGTTAACTTGGAAAACAATAAATGGGAAGTTGACAAAAGAGTAAATGAGAAAGTACAACATGACAAAATAATCGCCCCTTTGATATTCCATAGCCTAAATAATAGGTTGCAAGAATCTATTGACCTTTTTTGAAGTTAGCATCAATTATCAAACCTAGCCATTCCATATATTCTTGCATTAAGCACTCAGACAAATTTTCTATTGCATATGGAGGGCACCTTATATTTGTGAATATCCCTCCTGCAAAAGAGGAAGGATCTTAGGCCTACTATTTAAAAACACAAAGGATCTTAGGCCTACTTACATGTAGTAAGGTCCCTACCACTCCTGAATAGTAAGTGAAAGATCCATCCCACTCCTACTTTGGTCATTACCTATGTATGTTTAGGCTTATGATGATTTTCACCTTGCGCTTTATGGTGGGTAATGCACACAAAGTTTCGGGGGGGAATTTTCAAAATAAGGGGCCTACCTTGTCATCATAGGCCCTTATTTTGAGTAAGCCTGACAATGGGGCTCAACTGTACATGTAAGGGGTTTGGGTGTCCTATTCAGGCACCTTTTCATGTTTCTTCCTTTGTGGGAACAGACAGCCAGCTTTTGTTCTTCAGTTGTAATGTGAACTGATAGTGGAGAGAACATGCTTTTTGATGTGTGTCAAAGTTGGGAACGGCTCTGGAACAAGCCCTAGTAGAGCACTTTACCCCCTGGAGGAATGGCAGCTTGCCCTTGCAATCTCACTACATTCGTAGGTGGCAGGGGCCCTACAAGTAGTACATAAAGTTTGGATACACACAATCTCTTGGGTTTCTCCACCAGACGGATATGGTTTGTTAACTCTGCTTAGCCTATTCCACATTTCAAAAGTGTTTCCTGAGCTACCAGAACATTTTGTTATCGCACCAAAATGCATTAGGAGTTTTACATCTGCTGGGCTATTGATAAGGTCTCCAATGAGTTGAAGGTTTTCTGTGTAGGGTAAAGCCATAGGGTGGGGGGCATTCTCAATCGTGATATGTATGAATGGCAAAATTCTTATGCCTACTCTTCAATAGTGGGAGAGTTATCACAGTTACAAGTAAGCATAATTTCCTTCCCAATTTCTAGGAGGGAAATTGATGGATATAAAGTGCTTTCCACATAGACAACATACACTTGCTTTACACAAGTGTATTGATTATGAACCAAAACCATAACCAAAACTTATATTGGTACCTTTGCCTTGTTGAGTAATGTCTCTTAGAATTAAAAATTAATTTAGTTGAAGAAATGCTAAATTTAAATTCAAAGATCTTAATTTTATCTAAGTATGAGACATAAGATATTTTTACAAGCAATAAAAAATAATTTGAAAATTTTTAAATGAATTATCATTTTCGAATCATGCACATTAATTGAAATAATGATTAATTAATGACGGTTCACCAAATCATTATTAAAATTAAAAAATTCGTCAGTTAATAAATTATCAATGTTAATCTTTAAATAATTACATAAGTGACAAACTAATAACATTAAATTACAGACAATTCAAATTGTCCAAAAGAAAAGTGAACAATGAACAATCCACTCTGC
>Ga0209611_10012922_pt1 | contig 11614 bp, 9 predicted proteins | sample S1TSphgellanicum_3_FD_187693 | JGI IMG/M metagenome (GOLD analysis project Ga0209611, IMG submission 187693) | Host-associated microbial communities from peat moss isolated from Minnesota, USA - S1T2_Fc - Sphagnum magellanicum MG (SPAdes) (version 2) | ecosystem: Host-associated > Plants > Peat...
TAAGTATATAAAATTTGATGCATTAATGCAGGTGTATAACAATGTAAGGTAATTCCATGTTGTGTAGAAGAAATTAAATTTTAGTGTAAAACACATGTATTACATGGATTTACATAGTTACCGTATAAGAAAATTTTGAACTTCCATTACTAATATATCCTACACCATATACACACGACATTGTTCATAACCTGCTCCATTGTTTATTGAGTGTACTAAGGCATCATTTTATGATTCACCTAAACATGTTCACAATGGGAACCATAAGCATTTCTTGTTAAAATTTGACATCTCTGAGAGCAAAGTCCCCTTAAATGGGAATACAGCATTTCAATGCAGTATTTCAAGTCTTTGTTCTCCTCCACACAAATCAAAAGATTTCCCTCAAAACATGACATATAGAGTGATCAAGCTTGAAATTAAATGGCAAACCCACAACAAGAACAGCTCACAGGAGAGGATCAAATCTAGATCCGTCTCCTAGAATAGCTTCACCATGCAAGACTCATGGTAAATTTATACCTCATCAAAAGCTGCAGAACTAGACTTAATACTTGCAGCATTGCATACCCATTATGACACATTCTGGATTTTGTGACTCTCAAATTGCAGGAAGTACACAGCAAACAGGCAAAACAATCTATGAGCATATTGCTATCACAAATGGGGACCTATTTACTTCACCAACTTCTCCTGTTTTGATGCAATTGTAACAATTCATGATGAACCAGGGTTGACTTGATAGATGGTAACCTTTCCTCAGACAGACAGAAGTAGGCAGTATCAAAGCCTTCTTGAACTTCCTAATTTGCACTAGCACCAAATGAGCAAACCATAGTTTTGATTTTCAACCCCAATTAACAAAACACCCAATTTTCTCTTCATGCAGTTTTTTAACCCCAGTAACAGAACACCCGATTTCTCTTCTCTTTGTGCACCCAAATCCGTCCCAATTTCTCAATCCCAGTAACAAAATACCCAATTCCTCTACATGCACCGAAATCCCTCCCGATTTCTCTTCTTACAGTGTTTCAACCCAATAACAAAACACCCAAACCCTTTTCATGCACCCAAATTCCTCCCAAGACATTGAGAAATGTATGAAACAGGCTAACTTTGGTTAGAACCTTGCCCTAAAGGGTGCCCTTCTTCTCTTCTTTGACAATAAATGTGAAGACTCAAGCCAAAACACATAGGGGAGGACCACATGAAGGTCTTTAAGGTTGGTTATGAAGCCCAGTAGTTCTGTGGGTAGTACTGTTGCAGTTGCTGTGGGACCTGTTGTGGCACTTGTGCAATGCTTGAGCCAGTCAATTGCTGCTGTTGAACTAGAGTCTGTGTGGGAACTTGTGGCGCCACCTCCTGCGGAATCCCAGCTTGCTGAAGTGACATACCAGCCTGCTGAATTGACATGCCATCAACCTGCTGTTGCATCTGACAATTTCAAACACACAATCAAAGAAGATACAAGCACTGCTCATAGCATATATCACTTGCACATGGGCAAATGGAAAGGTTTAAGGTTTAGGGTTTTAAATCGCTTCTATCATACCATTCAACACATCCTGAGATGAAGCAATTCCTACTTGGACCAGTCATCACCAAACCCTAAACCTTAGACTTCTGATGATTCCCCTGCCATCAAAGTAGGGCATAACTGACGACTACCCAACTTTCTAAATCTTGGATGCCATGCAACCAAGAGAACTGAATGAACCTGCATGATCAAGTTGGACAATGACTGAATCAGAAACTTCAGGACCTAAACAGTTGGATAAGAGAAGAAACCTGCTGCTGAGCTATTGTTTCTTCTCTGTACTGGGATGCTTGGTCTTGCTGAGTCCATGCATATGCAGGTGACTGAGACATGCGGTAATATGGTTCCTTCAAGTCCAGCTTTGCTGTGGATGTTTGAAGAACCCCACCTCGCACACCCCCTGGACCCCACATGGAGGCTGCATGCCCCCCACCCAAATCAGTCCATCATCACATCCTATCAATGTTTCTGGGATCCTGGCAAAAAAAGCTCAGGAACTGAAGTTGCGTGTAACACATCTAGTTCAAAGGTAAAGCGAGTATAAGTGAGAGTGGGTTCCTGAGACTTTTTTTAGTATGGACAAATACTAAGCTGCTGAAGTGTTTTTACATTGGTGTTGGGGAAATGGATCGACCTGACATGGTGAGGTGGATGGTGTAGCTCTGGGAGCTATGAGCAACTAAATGGAGACGTCCAGTAATCGGCTGTCCTGCAAGGACATATAAAGGCTGTGAAAGAACACAGCGAAGCTGATACCAGTGTGTTGTTGGAGCTCCAGGTGCTGTTGACAACCATCTCTGGGCCGTACTGCAAAAACCACCCAACAGTCCTGCAGCTCAATACCGTGCCAGTGGTCTTTGTGGTTTGAACCTTGGATAGCTCTGCCACAGCTAAAATTTAAAAACAGCATTGAACTTAACATGTCCTACTGAAATCTACCATGAGAAAAACATGCAGTTTTCTAAGTGTTCTAAGTTTTCTCTCTGGTTTTCAGATTGACATACTCAGCCAAAACACCCTGTTTTCCAGACAAGAATCTCTGTAGTTCTTCATCAACACAGACAAGACATGGATAACAAAGGTAAAGGTATTTCTTGCAGCCAGAAAGATGTATTTAAAGGCAATGACAATAGACCTGCCATCAAAAAGTACATCAAACCAGCATGCCAAGCCATGCACACGTGCTGCAACCACTGACTGAAATTCCAGTGGCACATCAATCTCATAAAGATCCTCCTCCTGCACAAAATACTATGAAAAAAATTTACCCTAATGCAATATTATGTATTTAAGTTTCACTAAAGATTCTCCGGTCTGAAATCATGACACTAAACCCATAAAACACAGTACAGGAAGAATTTGATTAACTATTATCCTTCTAGCAAACTTATTTCCCCACATAACCAGATTGATCTCTCTAATCTGCCAAAAGACTTTCGACTGCACACAGGCAGCTCTGAGAATTGATGACAATGGAAGCAAAGACCAGACTGTCTGAATTAGAATAGGATCCAGAAACTCCATGTAGCCATTTTCTAAACTCTTCTGATGTATGGCTCCAGAACTTATGCCTACCATCTAATTATAGGTAGACCCAATATCACTTCACAGTCTGTCTTGAATTTTCCCTTTAGCTGTAATGTGGATGTCAACAATAAAACCCATTATGTTGAAAGGGATATAACACTACCTTGGCAGTGGTGAAGTCAATAGTGTGGATGACAGGTGCCGCAATAAGAAGCCTTGGGTCAAATGCATCTACAACCGGCTGCAGGCAAAAATCATGTCACATCAGTGAATTGGGTGAGAAATCTTTAGTTCTTGTACATCCTGTCCAATTTTATTATGTCACACAATGATCCTTGTTACAGTGCAACAAGATTGACCAATGAAAAACTGGCTGTGTTCACAACTACATCACAACTGCTGTGTTCGGCATCAGCACATACTACTATGAGGTATATTGCGGGAACAAACAAGGGACATTCTGCATATTGCTTTGCCATGAAACCTTGAGAACTTACCTTCAGTTATGACACCCGTCAATTAGAAAGTAACAAAACAGAAAAGGCAAATTGGAGGAGACAGAATAATATTTCAGACCTGTGAGAAATAACCTTGGAATGCAGAATCATGCACAGGCTTGAGATTCACCCCATAGTAGCTTTGTTGATGCCAAAATAAAGCCTGCCATTGTGCCCCACATGCTGTTGCTTAGAGTAGCATAATCATCTTCCTTGAAACCTTGAAAAAACATGCTTATGCACCCTGGAAAATCTCCAAAGATGAAACTTTTTGCTAAGATTATTGACACCACTGGAACAACTGACCAGAACAAGTTGAAACCAAGGAGATCATGGTTTCCCCTTTCATGAACAATACCAGTCCTTGTCTAGGAACAGTTGGGTCCCAAGAGGTTCATTTCCAGAGGCCCAATTGCATGAGCTTGCCAGAAAATCACAACTTCTGCAAACAAAAGATGTTACTCAGTTGAACAATACCTTGCTGGCGATTTCACTGTACAAATACTCATCACTGAAAGGTGCCACGTGTATCCTGGTGCAAAAACACAAACAATTTGGAAAATGGTCCCCCAAAAAAAACACCCCAAAACTGTCCATTCATGTGAATACTAGGGCTGCAGTTCCATCACCAGTCCTTTCGTGTTCAAGAAGATAAGTGCTGACCTTCCTATGGATGGAAACATTTTTCCCTTGGGAACAAGGAAACGATCCCTTGCAATTATATATGACTCAAGCATTCGCTCATTCACAAGCAATGTCCCTGCACAAACACACACTCAATCTTTCAGGAGCCATAATCCAGAGCACGAAAAATATAAAAGATGACCGATTTGTCAGGTTCAAAACTATCATCTATCTGGATACTAATAGTTTGACTCAGAAGTAACAGGTGTAAGAAGTGGCTTCAGGAATCTGTAGTCATATTATGCACCTCAGGCTTCAAAATACAAGAGAGACATATACAAGTCAGATTTCCATCCTAAATGGATATGACAACCACACAACAAAACATAATCCACATCTCTGTGGAAATCACTGGAACTTGGTTCCATCGCAGTTTGAAAAGGAAAATCTAGGGTTAGAGAGTAGATTAAAAAGTCCAGATCTGAAGAACCCACTACCCATCTGTCTAACCTAGCCTTAGAGAATAGATAGTGAGATGGTACACTATCTGCAAATGAACTTTCTCAAAAGAACGTTTGCTCAAAGAAGGGAGAAGCGCTCCAGAAAATCATTTGTAATTCTGGACTAAAATCATTTCATATCTGTCTCTCACTGTCTTGGTATTGAAAAAGTGGCACAAGCTTCCAACCTAAAAGCCCTGAATCCTATAACTGTCTAGAGTTCGCATAGCAAAGCGATTGGCACTCATTTGATGATAGCTAAAGCTCTCACCCATTGGCTCTGAAATTAGAATGTCAGCTTTCTCTGGCAGCTCAACCTCCTCAACCTTTCCATGAATCACCTGCAGCCGAAATACGTGTGCTCTCAACCCTACTATAATCTGTTCCCCTACTGTACTGCCCTCCAAACCAACCTCCTTCAAATTTTGACTATTGCGTACTGCAATATCCAATATGAAGAACATAACCATGGCTTCCTATGCAAACCAAGTTTGACCATGGTATTCTTACCCTACATGATGGGCATCAGCATACAGACATGACCATTGGGTGGAGATTAGAGACAAAAATGGCCACTTGATAGCCCTGGAGAAATTCTGAATCAGCACCCCTACAATCCTGAATTGACTATCATCTACAATACCCACCTCAAGAGAATTCAAATCAGAACCAAAAGTGAACTTTGTCACAGTGCAATAAGCCTAAAACGATGAACAACTTGACTCTTTTGTACATAAAATGTGATGCAGAAATCACATACACAGGGCAAGAAAAGTACCGTGATGTGTTGACCATAAGGCTGATTTCCAGCAATAAGCTTGCGTGCATAATATGCCATATCCGATGCTTCCACTGCATAGACATGCTTTGCCCCAGCCTGCAATACCCAAAACTTCAAATCAATCAAAATCCAAACAAGCAAGCAAGCAAGCCTTGCCATGTGAATATTTGCTGTGAGAGTTTTTCTGGAACAGCAAAATTTTCTGTTCAGCTGCTTAGTAGAATGGCTTCTGAATGTCTAAGAAGGGGGTTATGAGACAAGGATGGATCCATGCCTGCTTAGGTCAGGGATGATCTATCATAGAGCCTGTTTTTTTATCTTCCTCCTGGTCAAACAATCCAAACACTTCTTGAAAAGAAAAGTAGCTCTCATGCTCATGATTGTTACATGTGCACTCATGACTATCATTGCATGATTGAAAAGCCTAAGGGTTCTCCCCAAACCCATTATCATTGAACTATCATGCACTTTTTCCCTACTTCCAAAAGAAATAAATCTAACTGCATACAGTTAACACCAGGCAAAGAGGATTTCATCAACAAACCCTCTACTCGAGTATTGAAAATGGGTAAACTTCATTCCCTTTCGAATCTGCAGCTCCACTAACATAAACAAAAATAGCAACCTCCTCTTGCTCAATGAGACAGGCCCTGTGTTATAAGAACACAGCACTGCTTTGGGAGGGTACTTGCCTGAGCCGCAAAAAGGGACAGGATGCCACTACCCGCCCCAACATCCACCACAACCCTCCCTTGGAAATCTGCCTGATTTTCAATTACAGCTGCATAGTATGTCCCTGTCATCCACCCACACTCATATATCTCAGATCCAGCAGCCCATTTTTCGCACATCCAAAGAGAAGTATATGATGAACAACAAACAAAGGAAGGCATCCCATTACCAGTTCGCACATAGTCCTGCATCATGTTCTGCTGGTGCAGGAGCTGCCCATAGTAATGGAAATACATCTTAGCTGATGATGGCTCAATTTTCTCCTCAAACTTGCTAACTGTTGTTGTGGTCTCCTTGTTCCCATTTGCATCTGCAGGCTCTGTGGAGTAAGAGGCATTACCAAAAAAACACTGACAGAAATAAGAATGTTGGTTCAAAAATATTACATACTATGGCAGAGTCCTATCTGGGGTGCAGTTCAGAAATTCATTCAGAAAGGAGCTCATAAAAGGGGAAAGAGGAGCCATAGGTGGGAAATATAAATATTGAAATGTTTTGAACATCAGGAGAAAATTTCAGACAAATAAAACTCATTTGCTACATTAGCACTTGTAAAACATACCATACACTCAGTACAGCATCAACTCAGTACAACATAGTAGTGGGATTACAAAACTATGAGATTGCAGAAAAAACTCCACAATACCAGTTGGAATATAACCATTGAGGCAGTTCCAGCAAAACCACACTCTTGGTTCATGGAAACAGCTTTAGGGCTAAAAACTCTTGGTTATTGAGTCCATCATCACAACAGAATATCTGCTAGCACGGAAAAATTTTCAATCCTTAAATCTGAATAGTGGCACATATGTGGAGTAATACCTTTGACCAAACTTTTTGATTTTTTTTCCTGGATTGCTGAGTAGAAGTCACTATTCACCTTTTCCAGCTTGAAGTCAACTGCAAAAGACAATATTTTTCCTTGCTGCCAAACAAAAACCCGAGACTTACACACCTTAGGTTCAAAAGAGCAACCCATACATCCTGATCATGATACTAACTCCTGAATTCTTGCTTAGCCAGAATATTATCATCAAAAGGAAAATACATAACCACAAGGAAATTGGACAAGTAGTTCTATCACAGCAAAGAAACATCTCAGGTGTCACCTCAGCTTCAGCACCATCCACTGCCCATATTTGAAGTGTTGGCCCTGCTTTCAGAATCTGTGGCATAACCCTTTCCTTGTTAGCTAGCACCAAACTGCAGCAGATCTTGCAAATCCAACATCAATTGTGTCACAACTGCCAAACTTTCCCCTAAAAAGGCCCTTTGAAGGAAATTGCAATAACCCCGTTGCTGCTACCTCCATTGAAATTTAAACTCCATTTCATTTATGTTTTCAAGCCTCGCCAATAAGGTTACAGAAGTATGCACACAAGCTTATGAACCAGGTAGCAGAGGACTTCTTAGACATAGGCTCCATGGTGTGTACACACCATTCCACAGCAGAGTTCAGCAACAAAATGCATCCTCTCAAGAGATCATCATGATGTGCCATAAGCTCTTAAACCCTGGAAACAAGAGTCAACTAGAATCCACTACCTTGATTAAAAATGTTAAAGGACTTCAGACAATCAGATGCACATCATGTGCAGTACACTACACCATTTCCTACTTTACGCAGAAACACTCATGAATCAAGATGGATGGATGCCCTGGGAGTTTCCTCATGCAAAACTGTTGCAAACCAAAAGCAACAACAATGGGTGTGGTGATGGTAGCATTATGAGGATGCACTGAGAATGTATCAGATCACTGAGAATGCAACAGATCATCATCTTCATCATGCCCGGTAGCGACTAGCTACCATAACTTGGTTTTCAAGCATAGAAAACAAATGCAGGATGATGTCTCAGATGACTCAAAATGCTTTGAATGCTTCTGCCAGTCTTTAGGCAGGATCATAAGCATAAACTAGTGTATGAATCTTGGAGCAGAAAATGCAGCACTTCATGACTGGAGAGAAAATGGAGCAACCAAACAATGGAGCAAAAACAAACCTGTGAATGGTGTAAGTAGCATCGCTGAAAATGCTCCAATTTGTTTCCAACTTCATTCAAAACTGCAATGGCATGATAGAAGTCCACAAATGTGCCATTACTATCTGCATCCACTTTTGCAAAAACTGGGATTGGGCTCCCAAATGCAGGTCGCATGTCCGCAGTTGGATTGTCAACAAGGGTCCTTCCTATGGGCAAAATTGCAAGGTCAGTGTAGAACCCTGCGCTGGGAGACAAACAACGTGCTGCTGCTGCTGCTGCTGATGCCATTTTTTTCTTCCACCCCCGTGACTTTGAAAAAAGCAACCCTTGGGGTTACCAAAAAAGAGTTTCACAAAGTTCTACCACCGCCCGGAATCCTCAAACCATAGAGGAGCTTCTTCTCAGATGTGTGAGTTGGAAAACAACAATAAGAACCAACAAGAACTCCTTTGTTGAGAAGAATATAACAATAGGAACAAAGACAAAAATGCAAATGGTAGGTGGCAACCAGGAGTGCGTGGGTGCGTGTGCGTGTGTGTGTTGCAGAGAAAATCTAAAAGGTCGGATTCTACTATAGCTTCTTCTTCATGCTGCTGCTGCTGTTCGTCCAAACCCTGAAACCTAGGAAATCCTTCACTACTTACAAAACCACCCACCAACAACAACCTTGAACAGCCTCAAACCCCACACAGCTCCACAAAACCCAGTGCGACTCAACTCTCAAAAACCCCAGCCGCAGAAACCAAACCTCAAGCCCGGAAAGCCCTGAATGACAACAGACTCTGCCGCAAAAGCCCTTTCAACATCGAACTCCAAATCTTCCCACCACACTCAACCCCTAAAAAAAACACGCGCACACATGCACACACACACACACACACACACACACACACACAAACAGAGACACGCGCGCACACACACACACACACGAAGGCACAGACAAGCACACAAATCACGACTTCTGAACTCCAAACACAGACTTGTTCGGATACGGAAACTGCAAAACCTCGGAAGCTGAGAAACCGGGCGAAGCTCTGAATCTCCGAAATTTCAGTGAAGACAAAACTCCATTGCAGCAGATTCCAAAACCATGAGAAGGGGGAAAAAAACAAAAAAAACAACAATAAAAAACAAAAAACAGAGACCCAATACAAAACCACAACTGAAATCTTTGCACAAGTTTTATGAAGATTGTGTGTGCATGATGAGACGCGCAATTCCCCTCTCTCTCTCTCTGTGTCTCTGCTCTGTGCTTTTGCGTCTCTGTCAGAGAGTTCTTCGCCTCCCCCATGTGTGATTTTCTGCCGTTCTAGGCGTTGGAAAATGATGACATGTCATGACACGTAGGAAATAGAGCAGGATAACCAATGTTCACACCCTAGCGTGATAATCGTGACGATCGGCCATGTCATATTTTTTTGAAAATAGTGACCCGTCATGACACGTAGGAAATAGTTGGGCAACCAAAGTTCACAACTGGCCATGTCATAATTTTGCTGACCTTTCATGACACGTAGGAAATAGTTGGGCAACCAAAGTTCACAACTGGCCATGTCATAATTTTGCTGACCTGTCATGACACGTAGGAAATAGTTGGGCAACCAAAGTTCACAACTGGCCATGTCATAATTTTGCTGACCTGTCATGACACATATCAGGGAATATATCAGGGCAAACAATGTTCACACACTAGCATGATAATTGTGAAAATTGGCCATGTCAAATTTTTAAACGAGTGACCTGTCATGAGATGTAGGAAATAGCTGGGCAACCAAAATTCACATCCTGCCATAACAGATGTCTGCTGACCTGTCATTACACGTGGGAAATATAGTAGGGCAAACAATGTTCACACACTAGCATGATAATCATGATGATCAGACATGTCAGATTTTTCAAAAAGTAGTGGCCTGTCATGACATGTAGGAAATTAGCTGGGCAATGAAAGTTCACACCCTGCCATGTCAGACTTGTAAATTGCTGACCTGTCGTGACATGTAGGAAAATAGTTGGGCAACCAAGGTCCAAACCCATGCCACATCAAAGTTTCAAAAACTACTGACCTGTCCATGACACATAGCTGGGCAACCAACAAAGTTCATACCCTGGGGCAAAGAATCTGCCACCTCAGATTTTGTAAGTCCTGACCTTTTATTTATGACACATGGGAAAAGAGTTGTGCAAACCAAAGTCCACATCCTAGCATAGGATTTTGCCACGTCACAACTTTCATAAGTACCAAACCTGCCATGACATGCAGCAAATTAAATGGACAACCAATTTTAATGTGATAAATCTGCCATGTCAGATTTTCGTAAGTACTACTGATCTGTCATGACACACAAGGATAAACTGAGCAAGCAAACGTTTTGATACCCTAGAGTGATAAATCTGCCATGTCAGGATTTTGAAAGTGCTGACCTGTCATGACAAGTACTTAGGAAATACTTAGGCAAGGCAACCCAAGTTCACACCCTAGTGTGATAAATCTACCACATCAGATTTTCAGTTTATAGTGGGTTTATGTGTGGTTTAAGGGTGGTTTAAGCCTAGTGGAGACTATTCTACCTTGGTTGCATTCCACCAAACGTGAGTAGGATTGAGTGGGATTGCTTACTAATTTATATGAAATAGATGCTTCAAAAATCATTCTACATGAAGACTAAATGGAAGGTTGTTAACCTTATTAGGATGGTGAAAAGGGGTTTGTTTCACCTCAATTTTAGGGTTAGGGTTGGTTCTTAATATTGTTAACCTTGCATATAATTAGGCACAATGGTGTAGTGAATTTGGCTTTTGGTGTGTAACTTGTTTATCTATGTTATGAGGCAAGGTGGTTTGTTTTGTTTTGTTTTGTTTGTCATGTTGAGATCTCCCAAACCATGGTGCTTTGTGTCATGTTCTTGGTATCTTTGGAAAGCTTTCCACGAGTAGGGGTGCATCGACTTGGTTTGAGATTACTTGTAGCTATGGTGTGGAAGTTATGTTATTGTTGGAAAGCCCAACTATGATGAAAAGTGGTTTATTGAGCAAGGCATATGAAAAAATAAAAATAAAACCCCTACCCAGAATATTAATCCATAATTTTAAAAATATTTTATTGACAACCAAAAAAAACTAATGAAGGCATCCATTGAAATTCCTACTATAATGATATGACACATGCCCAAGTCCATTCAACCTCTAGGCTTGGTGGTTTGGTGCAACAAGAATCCACCCAAATCAAATTGGATGGTACTGATGGGTGGTGTAATAATGTGATTTAGATTTATGTCATGTCATTTGTGACATCACATGATAATTATGTTTTTATCTTCATATGTAAACTATAACAACCACAAATGATGGTAGCATCCATCAAACTTTCAATAAAAACACAATTGCAGGGGAAAAAAATGAAGGCCCAACTTGTTTAGGTTTTGTCATGGGCA
>Ga0209611_10012926_pt1 | contig 11611 bp, 3 predicted proteins | sample S1TSphgellanicum_3_FD_187693 | JGI IMG/M metagenome (GOLD analysis project Ga0209611, IMG submission 187693) | Host-associated microbial communities from peat moss isolated from Minnesota, USA - S1T2_Fc - Sphagnum magellanicum MG (SPAdes) (version 2) | ecosystem: Host-associated > Plants > Peat...
TATATCAACGAATTACTCAATGAATGATTGAACATTGGATTCCACTTGCCTAGTTGCACAATGTTGTTTCTTCATCCAATGTTGCCTTGTGGCTTATGTTTACAACCATGTTATTTTTCTTGCTTATATGTCATCTAAATAAATTGTGCCAACCCAACGATAGTGTACCAAAAATTTCATGAATATCCTTTCCTTGTATTATGATGGACTTTCATTTTTTATTACTATGATTTCATGCAATATGTTTGGAACATCCTAGATGTAGGATATTTTATTTCCAAATAACAAGTCCCAAAATTAATGTTTAATGATAGATGTTTTATCACAAGGAAAGTGTTAGTTTTAATTGATAGAACAACATATGCATGTGCTCACATTACACTTGGCTCATCATACAAAGGTTTTTCAATCTTTGAAACAAAACAATCAACATTTGAATCTTTATGCATTTTCTTAACAATTGTGTATTAATTTATTTTTTCCTTACACCAATTTTTTTCCTCATCATCTTCCAACATGTGATGTTAATTATAGGATGCAAACAATGACCAAAGATAACGTCCGTCAAAATTTGTTTGAATCAATGGTTATATATCCAAATGGACATAATTTATGATTTGGTAATTCCATATATTGTTACTTTGACATGATTTTCACTAAGATCCTCATCAAGAACAAGTTCCTTAAGGCCACATGCAATCATCCACCCTTTAACAATTGTAATTCCATTGATTCAAAATGTCACATTTCCTTCCACACCTCCACCTCCTTCCAATTCCAAAAACCTTGGCATCACTTAGGTGACTTTCAACCTATGCAAATGAAATAATTCAAGTTGCAAAAGGACCATCCTTGTAACCAAAGGAATGATTTTGAATGTCATTATTAGCCTTGTTGAAAAGTGCATCGAATGATTCATCATTGTACATGTTAAGTTTTCAACCCCATGCATCATGACATCCTTCGTAACATGACTTGACATTAAACCTTGAACATTGGATTATCTAACATTAAGCAAAATGTCTTTTATTGGCCAAAAATCCCACATAGTCCAAGGCTTTAAAAACATTGTGCAAAGGGATCGAACAAAACAATTTAACATTTTCCAAGACCTTCTTAATAAGTTGAAAATTATAGTAATATGATTATGTCCATCCACTTTATTCAATTTGCATGTTTTTGTGAGGTGGAGGCAATTGGGCAAATGGCCCATTTTTGTCACCTTTGCTATGAGGCGAAGGAAATGAATAAAACTCAAATTCTAATGGATAAAATTTCTACACTTTCATGTATAAAACATCATGAAATTTCAATATGCCATAAAGATCATTCATGAAATATTGTTAAAAATTTTATTTCATTCATGAAAACTTATCTAAACTTCATTCTTAAAATTTCATCTACATGACATGTTAGTTTTTTTGTGTTAATCATGTTGGTTTAAAGATTCCATTGTTGTTTAATGCATATATATATCATTACAATTTGGGGTTAGGGGCCAAAATAATAAGAATAATACTTATGCAAATAATTATTTTCCTAATTAATTGATTACTTTCAATTCATTCATTCATTCATTCATTCATTCATTTACCTAACTAATAAAATAATAATAATTAATTCATAAAATTATATATATATACACCTTACCCCGCCCTACCCTACCATGCACCTATGTGTTATAATGTGTGGTATATGTCAGAATTAGAATTGAACTTTGATTTCCATGGCTAAATGCCAATGTTTTTGCCAACCACTATCACATGTTTTTTTAACATAATGTGTCAAATAATAAATATAACATGTTTCTTCCAAATCATTTTATAAGTTTAACTTTTGATACACATGTTTTTTTTCAATTTTTCTTACCTACCTACTTACCTACCTACCACTTACCAACCACCTTCCTACCTATTAATAATTAAACCTTTTTAAAAAAAAATCATCAAGGAAAAATATTTCATCACGATGTCATTTGGATTTATACTTCATTTGAATTTTATGTTTCATCTTAATCTCATTTAATTTCTATATTTAAAGATATATTTTATACTCACTACCTACATGCAACTTATTTAATTTCTTACAAACTACCTACCTTTCTTTGACTTACATCATACCTATGTACAACCTACCTTCCTACCTATCAAAAACTCAAAAAATATACATGCAATTGATTTGAAACTATATAGTTATACCTTCTTATTTACCAACTTACAACACACCTACCCATTATGTATTTGCATACTTGGGTCAATTCAAGCTTGGGGTACCAAAAGAAAGAAAAAAGACCCTAGGACTTTCTTAGGGCCACTTTTTACAAATTACATTTTCATGAAACAAATGTAAGTGAGAAAAATTGAATAGTTGAAAATAAGATAATTCATGTGATGGTGGTGATTTTTCACATGCATACATAATTGTGCATGAATATTTTTGTTTATAAGCAAAAATGTAGAAAATGTCAAAATGGGCTTCTAAAACCAATTAAACATGGTTTTTCACATGATTATTTAATTTCTTGCACATGTGACCTCCATCTAGAGTTAGAACTTTAAAACCTAATGAACGTAAATAACTATGCAAATGATTGAATAAAAGAATCATTTCCCTTACAACCCATTACTTCAAAATTTAAAAACTTTGAAATTTTTGTGTGATTTATTTTTTCATCAAATTGACCTAATGAACATCTAGTTGCAAAAAGGGAAACATTTTTTTCTAGTTATTTTTTTATAAATCAATTGCATTATTTTATGCATTATTTATAACACTTTTTTAAAAAATTGTAATTAGGATAGTCAAGGATTCAAAAGGACTTTTATACAACATCCAATGATTATTAGAGTTTTTTTAAAGCTTGTTCTTTTAATCTTTCAATTTTAGGATCACAACAATAAACCATAGTTTTAATATATTGAAACATTACAAAAATTTAAACTTATTATTTTTAGTCTTGTTTTAGTTAGATGTCCTTTTTTGGAACCCCAACCTTGAATGAATCCACTTACTACCAAGTTCCTATTACTTACCTATCTAATTATATAAATATTTACAACCTAATTTGTTTTACCCTATGTAAATTTTATTTTTTAAATTTTACAATCATTTTTAAAAAAAATTGATTTCCTAAAATTATATTAATAATTTATTAATTTACCTATCCACATTATCTATTTAGTAATTACCTTATCATGCCTAAGCCTAATTAGATCTTTCCAAATAATTAATGGATAAACTATTTATTTATTTATTTACCTACCCTACCCTACCCTACCCTAACCTAACTTACTGAACTAATTACCCAACTTTACTAAGATCGACCTAGTTCTATTTATCTTCCATAACTATATAATTTTCCTTCCCTATTTATACCTAGCTACCTACCGTATTTGATTTAATAATTAATGCAAAGTATTGTTTATTTATTTACCTAGCCATATTATTTAAATATTAGTTACCCTACCCTACTTAAGTTTAGTTTTAAACCTACTCAAATAATTAATGCATAAGATATTATTTATTTATTTATTTACATACCCTACCTTACTTTGACAAGGCTAATAATGACTTATCCTACTTAACAAATTAGTTATCCTTTCAAACTCTACCTAACTACATACTAGTATATTTTACTTGTGTGAATCATTAATGAAAAAATATTAGTTAATTAATTATTGACCTAACCCCCTTACCTGACGAGTAATTACCCTACCTTAATTAATTATAATAAACCTACCCAAATAATTAAAGTATAAAATAATAATAATCTATTTATTTATCCATGTACTTACTTTATTTACTACCTACTTATGTAAATTTTTTTTCCAAATTTTGTGATTGCATATCTCATATGACTACATGTTATTTTGATTACATGTTTCATTTTATTACACCCATTTCTTTTTTTACTAGAGATGTTCATTTTGATTAAATGTCACATTGACAAAGTAACTAGAAAGATCATTTTAGTCAATTAAACTAGTTTAAAAAACATGTCACTTCAATTATTAGGGCCTTTAGTCAAATTTGCCAAAATTTTAATCAAAACAGACATGTTAGTCAAATTGAACAACTTGAAAAGCCATGAATTCTTTTAGTGCACTTTGCCAACTTGCAAAGTCAAGGTTGTTATTTTGTTAATTTGCCAAATCAGCTTTACCCATAGCCAAATCCACTTTACCAAATCGCAAAGTCAATAGTGCCCAATTGTTAAATCCATGTTGTTAAATTAATATTGCCAAGTTGTTGACTCCACATCCTTAAAAGAATGTTGCCATGTCCAAATTAATGTTGTATGGGTATATCATTTACCCATATATACCCGCATTTGAGAAGGTATGCATCAGGTTATATTATTTATCCTACCATATTTTTTCAAAATCAATATACCTTATCAAATGCATACCCAAAGGTATATAAAATTGGAAAAAATACCTAGTTCATAATCTTGGATGTATCTTTAAAATACCAATACTTGAAACCATGTATGTTCTCAAAATTTGAGTGAATCTTGTTAGTGTAAGTTTCACCTAAACCTTAAAATCACAACCTAAACCTTAAAATTGTTGCTGTTGTTATGTGTGATCATTATCCAATATTGAGAAAAAATGTCTCTTGATGACTTTGGGGACGTTGAAGCAAATTTCTTAGATCATATTGAAGAGGAGTTTGAAAACCAATTAGATCACTATGTTGAACTCATTGACATAGCATATTTTGATTTTTAGATTTGTTTTTATGTTTAATAAGCAAGTTGCATGTTGTCAATTTGATTTCAATGGTTTCTCATTTTATGTATGTTTAAGAATAAAAAATGAAATATTTTAATACAACTTTATTATTGTAATTTGACATCACATCTATACATTGTCCAACTATATTTAAGCTTATGAAAGTTGTTTAAATAAATTCCAAAATGTCAAAAAAAAATCCCATTTTTTATTAAATAAGATAAAATTATTTGCCATTTTTTAGCCTTTTTAAAACCCTAACCAGGGGTATATGATAATGAGTATCAAGGTACTTCCCCTCCACCCAATTTATTAGAAAAAAAACATTATATGTTTTTTACTCCAAATGGAAAAAAAATCATAATATACCCTTATCCGATGGGTAAATAAATTGAAATTTTATATATACCTTAGGATATATCAAAAACAATATACAAACACAAGATTGGTCCAAAAACAAATTCTAGATTGCCCAAATGAGCTTCAAGCTGCCCAAAAAATAAAATTTTTTAAGCTATTAATGTTTTTTTCTTGATCTATCCCCAAAAAATTAGACTTGTCTTTCATTTTATTTCTTTCATAGGTTGCTTAAGTGCCCATGTCCTTTTTACTTCTTTCATTTTTTATTTTTTTTGATTTCTTCTAACTTGATGGCTTTTTGAAGCTTGAAAGGAGCCCTTGCAAAATTCAAACTACCTTCTAACATATTAAAAGCAAATTGAAAGTCTTGGAGTTCATATTTCATGCTTTCTTTCTATACATTTTTAGGAATGATGAGAATTTGAAATTATATATGTACTTTTTGAAAAACTAAGGCACCTTGAAAATTAAAAAACCCCATTGTCATATATGATAGTAGGTTGTTTAAAAAAAGTTAATTAAGGTGCCTAAGATTGAATTTTAATTTATTTCATAAACCCATTGTCATCAATGACATTAAGTAATTTAAAGATATTGAAAACATTCAAAATTCATCATTGTTAACAACATTGATTAGATTTGAAAAAAGTTGTGGCACCTTCAAAGAAAAATGAAAAATAACCTACCATTGTCATCAACAACACTTATAAATAGGTTTGAGGGAAATTGTGGCACCTTTGGAGAAGGAAAACAAAAACCCACTATCATCAATGACATTCGGTCAATTTGCTTGAAAAAATAATAATAAATAAACAACCATGGGGTGGATGTTTAACATAGTAATAGTAATATAATTAAAACATATTGAAAATAATGGCATTTAAAACCATAACCATCAAATACATTTATAATGGAAGGTACATTATATTATTGTACAAATGATATATCATATAGAATTAGATTGTGTTTCATCAAGTTTTTATTTATTAATATTATGGGAAAAAAATTTAATCAATAATAATTTAGTGATAAAATTGAACATTCATCCATAATTTTGATGGAAGTTCTATTTACTAAAAACATGTAAATTCAAAAAAATCATCCATATATTAGATGAATGAAAATATCATTCATTTATAATGAAGATGAATGTTTATATTCATCCCCATGTCACTATGAGAAATCATGTTCGTGGAAATTAGACTAACATGCAATTAGATTGCCACAAAAACTACTATGCAACTAGGATACAATTATAGTATGAAAATGCCATGTTAAAATATTTCATAGTTGTAATTTAGTTGCACATTAATTGCAACTTGGACTTTATACGGGTGTATGTCCATTATTTTGGAACTAGAATGTTCAATTCATCTAGAATTAGTTGTTAACTATGTGACAACTCATATTATTAAAAAATTTATAGATTGTGCAATTCATTGAAAGTGTAAATTTAAACCTTCAATTGGATTGGAATGGTGTATTAAAATGTTTATGGGTATGTACATAGAGATATCATTGTTTATACACTTCAAACTTTTCTAGATTAAATTATTAAACGTTTCATTGATACGAGCTAATTCCTTTATTGAATCAATTAATGAAAATAATTCATTTTCATAATTATCTAAATAACTCAAATTTAAATAATGTAGTAAATATTAGAGTCCTATTTTTTGTGATTGATGTTCAATTGTTGTGTTAATAATATCTCATTACATTGGAATTCACAATATTACGTTGGTTTACATACATATCAAACCATAGAATTTCATGAAAGGTGAAAATCTAGTTTTGAATTGAAATTAAAAGCAATGTGTATATTTTATTAAACATTCAATAAAGGTGTACATTGAGGTATATAAAGACATATTCTATATGATATATCATTTGTACAATAATATAATGTACCTTCCATTATAAATGTATTTGATGGTTATGGTTTTAAATGCCATTATTTTCAATATGACAAATGATATATCATATAGAATATGTCTTTATATACCTCAATGTCTTGTACTCAAATTCATGTTTATTATTTAATATTTCAAAATGAATTATTTGTTACTAATTTTTAAGTTAGTAATTAATATGTAATATATTTAATTACCATGAACTAAATCAATAAACTAAATAATAAATTATTCATATGAATTCATTAATCAAATTTGATTAATTCGTATTTAATTAATTCAGATAATAAATAAATAAATATCTCATAATTAATTATGTAATAGCTATTTAAATAATTAATCGTCTAATATTTATTTGTATAATTAATTATTTGAATCAATCAACTAACTAATTATTTGAATATTAATTAATTCATATACTCAATCTAGATAATTAATTATCATATATTTAATTAAAATAATTAAATTCTAGATAATTATGTCAAATGATTAATTATAAATTTCAAATTAATTACAAAATTAAAATCAAACAGAAAGCATGTGGAAAATGTTCTTTTGTAGTTACAACTCAATTGTAACTAGGATGCCATTAAAAGATTTAACCCATATGTTTTGTCTTTAATATCTCATTTCACAAATTATATAAAAGAGGTGTCTCCTCTTGCATTCTCACATTAAAAACGTGTGCCATGTTCAAACAAGTTCAGAACAGCTTAACATTAAAAGAAAAACACATAACAAATTAAAAAACTTGTGTGGTTACTCTTTAATTCACCTACTATTCTAGTATTCTACCTTCCTACCTACCTATTTGCCTACTTAAATAAGTAGGTCTTACTTTTCTACCTACCTAGATAGTAAATAAGTTGTTAAGTAAATAGGTAAGTAAGTAGGTAAGTTGGAGCTATATCAATTTACCTACCTATGGCTATGTACCGACCTACCTAGGTACATATATATATTTGTTTCCAAAATTCAATTAAGATGCCACATGGAAACTTTTGATTGTCCCACGTGTCATAATCCAAGACCATCTAAAATGAATAATCATATTGGATGACGGATATTAATATTTCAAAAAAATCACGAAAAATCCTCATAGTGCCATGTGTTAAATTTTGATGGATCGATGAAAAATGACATCAACATGACATTATGATTATAGTTGTAAGGGAGTTACATAGTAATTGAAAAGGAGTTGTTGCAATAAAGTTATAATTGAATTGTAATGAGTTGCACCGTATATACGATGATAGAATCTAGAGTACAAAAAGAGTAATGTTGAGGGGTAGGATGATTACATGATTTGGATGAACATGAGATTTAGGACAGGGATTGCTCATGGAGCATTGTAGTTTTGAATTTTGAATTCTTATTGGTTTTGAATCATGATAATGTGACTTGGGATTGCCCAAAGGGGGAAGATTTGGGGAAAAGGAGGATGATTTTTGGACACATTATTTTGGGAAAAGAGTAAGAAAAGTTGTAGGTACATTATAATAAAAAACCACATATTTTGTTTTGATATATTACAAATTTTATTTGTTGTTTTGATTTCATTTTCAACAAAACATGGAATTCTACTGTAATTTTGGTTCAATTTTCAATAATATAGAGAAGCACAAATTTTTGTAATGATTTTTATGTTTATATTGTTCTGTGATTTTTTTGTATTATCAAAATATGATGAAATAACTTGTAATCTAGTTTCTAGAGGTTTCTTACAATGTATTTTAAAATGCAAATTCTGGTTATATGAAATAACCATGAATATGGTGTTTTAATGAATTGTAAAGTTAAATGTGTTGAGAATCAAGGCATAAATAATGAATGATGCATGTGAAATGTAAATATGTTGTTACAATAATGTGGAATAATTATGTAGGAATTAAATCCACTTTTACCATACACATACATGAAATTCCATCAAGCAAGGCTTTCCTTGCTAGCATCCAAGACTAGTCCATTCATTAAATAACAACTATTTTCAAGCCTATGTACAAATCCTCAAACCCTATTGGAAACTTGTCATTCAACATGTAACATGCATATTAACTGTTTAAGAACATAAAGTTACCTCTTGCAATCATTCCAACTATTAAAAGTAAATTATTCCAATATTATCCCAAACTTTTTTTTTTGTAGAAGGTGAAAATTTGGTACACACATTGATCTTTGAATAACTTTCTTCTATACAAGACCTCTTATGGCATTGCAATACCTCATTTTCTTTGTAATGTAACTCCCCTATTATATTTCTTCTTTCCCTTCACAATTTGTGTTTTTTTCCTCTTTGATGACTTACCAATGTTTAGATTTTAGATTATTAATATTGTTGTATTGCTTCCTTACCCTCCTCATTTGAATGTCCATCATTAATGAATTAATTAATTGAGTTCAATTGAATACAATTCCAAACAATTGAATTTCAATGCAAATTCAATGTAATTCCAATTTAAATTGGATTTGAAATTGAATTCAAATCAATTGATTTCCAACCAATTGGATTTCAATTAAAACTCAAAAAGAATTTAACTGGAATTGGAATTGAACTTAATTGAATTAAATTCCAAACAATTGAATTAGATCAAATATAATCAATTCATTAGATTTGAATCTAATCAATTGAAATTGAATTTAATTGAATGCAATTGTAATAAGTTGAATTTCAATTCTAATTCAATCAAATTCCAATTGAATTTTCATTGATTTCAATCATATTGAAATACAAATATTAAAATGAATTCCACTTTGGATAAGTAATTTAATTGAATTCAAATCAAATTAAAATTGAAATTCCTTGTCAATGGTTGTTGATCTTCATAATCCAACACATAAGAAAAACATCCAAAGTATACTTAAAAGGGAAATAGAAAAGGAGGCACCCTTGTCCTATGCATGACCATCCTTATTAAAGTGCCTTTTTATTTAAAAATCAATTGAACGTGTGGAATTGTCAAATTGGTGACCACGTTGGAAATATGAAAATGAGGATCGCTAATGGACCTTCTACTTGTTTGAGCTAAACTAGTTATGATTATCATCGTCATTAGAATTATTTGTCAATATAGTGACAATGATTCAAATATGAGACAAATTTTAATGAAGAAGGCCACTTTAGTGATAGGTAGGTGAAACATGAAAGTACAATAGGAGGATATATAGACATTTTATAATTTAAAAAGAAAAACTATTAACAATGATATTGCCATCCATTTGAAGTTGGCACATATCTAGACCTCTTTTGTTATTATTGTCATTAATTAATAAGCATTATGACCTTATATATGTGATTATAAAATCACATTGACTTTAATAGTAAGCAAAATAAAAGGGATATTATGCTTACTCTTGAAGGTGGGCAAAATCTTACATTAAAAGGATCAAATACACAAATACACCTACATAAGGTGTAAGATCCCTCCCACTTTCAAGGAATATTATAACCTTTCCTTCTTACTCCTCATAATTTACATATGTTTAGGTTCATGATAACTTTTGCCTCATGCTTCATGATAAGTAAAGCCCTTGAATGGGGGAACATGTCCAAAATGTAGGGTTGGCATCAACTACAACCTCATCCTATACCCTTTATCTCGGGAATATTTCTTCCTTGGAATTCTACCCTACAAAAACAACCCATATCTATAGCTTAAGGTTTTCCCCCATTTAGCATCTTTATGGAATATTATTTTCTTAGCTAAATTGCTAAGTTGACCTTGCTTTTTCAGCAACTCCACTTTGCAAAATTATCAAATTAACATCCATTTCATTAATTTGCCAAGTCCAATTTGTTTTAAATCATCAGCCATCAGGTTCACCAAATTGTGAGTTGCACATTGCTAGGTTGCCAACTCCATGTCATTAATGTTAAATTGCCAACTTGCCAGTCTATTGGATTACCCAAAATCCTTTTCAAATCGCCCAAAATTTAAAATGTTATAAGTTGCACAATATTGCTTGAAATATATATTTTTTCATCAAATTTCCACCCAAAAAGTAAGAAGACCCAATTTTCACATATTTTTAAAATTTTAAAAAGGGCTCAAAACTTTTTTTATTACTTTGTTTTATTTTGTTTCATCCAAACTTCATTCATGAAATTCCATGTATCAAAATTCATGACAAGGCTATTAGATTTTGTTAGTTAGTTCTTGTGTTAGTTGTGTTGGTTTCACCATGAGTTTAACAACTTTTTTTCATCGATGTGCTAACATGGCATGGACAACAAAAGGTATCGAAGGCCCTCCTTGATTAGTTTTGTGATCCTTTTATAAGAGTGTGTATGTGATGTTACACAAAGCATAGGCCGCCTCCATTTCAAGGTGTGCTATTAATGTAAGGAAGGGTTTTTCCAAGCTTGGAGTTTTATTGGGTTTAACTTCCCTTGTCTTTAGTTGATGTGCTTCATGTGATTGGTGGAGGTTTTTAACATTTATGGTTCCTTTACCTTCGTGTGGTTCGCCTCTTTGGGGCTCTTTTGCTTGCCTCAACTTTGGTCATTGTTCATTGTTTTTTTTTCTCTCCCTTTTTTAGGTGCATTTTTTTTATGAAGTCTAGTAGGGTTTCATCATCATCATGATTTGAAGGTTCCATGGCTATGTA
>Ga0209611_10012927_pt1 | contig 11611 bp, 9 predicted proteins | sample S1TSphgellanicum_3_FD_187693 | JGI IMG/M metagenome (GOLD analysis project Ga0209611, IMG submission 187693) | Host-associated microbial communities from peat moss isolated from Minnesota, USA - S1T2_Fc - Sphagnum magellanicum MG (SPAdes) (version 2) | ecosystem: Host-associated > Plants > Peat...
CAAAAAAACCTAAAAAATTACTTTGCAATTCCTCAGAATACCCAATTTTTGGCAGCTCCTCAGTTCACCCACCTTGACATGTATTTATTGCTCCAGCTACACACTTCCTTCAAACTGCCAGAACAAATCCCCACCCCCCAAAGAAAAACCCAAAAAACAAATAACTAAGAAGAAGCAGCAGCAGAAGAAGAAGAAGATAACTAAGAACCAAATAGCTGAAAACTGTAGGACGAATTCCCATTACATTTTGGCAGCAAATCCCTGACCTCAGGCTCTCCCACCATATGCTCGTTGCTGATATAATGACAAAAGAGATTTGCATAAGTTGTGTGGGATTTGTGAACTTTGTCAGAGCTTCTTCTTTCTCTTCTTCTCTTGGCTTCAAACTTTGTGGCCTAGTTTGTACATTTTGTACTCCCTTTTTAACAACTGTTTAGTGACTAGTCTTCTCATGTGAATTCCATTCCTTGTTTTTGTGATATTGGAGTGCATGTGGAGTAAAGGTGTTTTTCTTTCCCCTTTTGCTATTGATTACTTGCTGTTCTACTAAAGTGAAAGAGTGTTTGGGCTAGAGTCTTTGCTCTTTGTATGACCACCACTACCACCACGATGGGGAGTCATTGCAAGATCACTTGCTTCAATGGGGAGTAAGTATGTAGCTCATTGCAAGACCGCTTGCTTCGTGCACACCCATTACTTGGAAGTTGATGAGAGACACAGTCTTTGAAATTTTTTACAACTGAATTGCTTTTTGCTGCACGTCTCCAAATCAATTACACAAGGAACTGAAAATTTTGGATTTCGTTTATCATAAGAACTTCCTCACGCACTCTCAGGGTTTTTCTTCTTTAGCTTTACAGGTCTAGTTCTTTGAAGACCACATCATGCTACTCGGAGGCACACAAAGAGAGAGAAACAAGTGAAGTCCCCCACTAAAAAACCCCTCCCCTCCCCTCCCCTCCCCTCCCTCCACACCCCTTTCACTTCCACCCACAAATCTCCATCCAGGTAAAGTACATGTTTCACAACAAGCAAAATTCCTGCATACTCTTACAGCAGCTGTTCTTTCTTTTTTTGTATGGCCAATGCATGTGGAGAGTAGGACTTTGTCAGTGGAATGGCAGGTAAAAGATAGAGAGATACAAGGGTGAAAAAACAAAAATACCAGCAACACCCAAGTACATACATACATTACATACATACATACATACATACATGATTTTTACATCCCTCAAAAAAAATTTACCTTTTTTCCCATGATACCCGGTGGATACACAGTGGATATCATGGGGAAAATAACTACAAAAACAATAATAATAATAATAATATAATGTGGCATTTTGAAATGTGAAACACCCACATCTATAGGCCTTTTGCTTTTCAAAATGCCATGTGAGCTTTTATGCTTTGTAAGAGCACCTCCACATACATTACAAAATTCATGGAAGGTTTTTTTATTTGTAGGGTAAAGCTTTAGTGTGGGAGAGTTCTCAAACTAAGGGGCCTAAACAATGTTGTAGCTTAAGTTTGGCCCTACAATTTTTTTCAAAATTCCCCCACCTGCAAACTTTACCTATTGGAAAGCATGAAGCTTGAGTTCTTATGGGAACCTAAACATACTCAAATGATGAAAGGGGAGAGTTCTTGCACCTACTCCTCAAGAGTAGGTGGGATCTAACTCTTATAAATGGGTTAATTTGCTTCCCACTCTTAAAGGAAGGAGAAAGCATAATAAAATTTCCACTCCTTTTTCTAGAAGGGAAAATCATGTATACAAGGTACCCTCTGAAAGATATTTAGGAAATTGGCGTCTTTGAGTCCAAACCCAACATGTTTTGGGCTTAATATGGTCACTAAAAGGCCTCACTCAAAAAGTTTAAGATACCAACATGGGCCCTTGTTCACCCAATATTATAATGTTTCATATTTAAAATTTAATCTGATGAAAAAAGGGTCTTAATATATAATTGCCTTTCGATATATCAAAATACAATATATTCACATGATTCATTCAAGATAACTAAGAAAAAAATCCAGACCACCAAATCCAGCAATTTCATTTCATTGTTCATAACTCTTCTTTTTCTTTTTTTTTGCATACTTGTATACAAGCATATTCAAAACTACTTATGTATGTATATTTAAAACCCTAATATTTACTACTATAACCCTGGTCTATATACACAGACAGGGTTTTTAAAGAAGGGCTCCAGTTTTAAGGTACTTGCAGCTCAGTTTTCTCATTGTTTTATTATGGGTACTGCATTCTTATGCACAATCCTTCATAGGACAAAGAGTACTAAGATATTCCTGGGTTTTGCTCTACTAGCATTGACCTCACACAAGAGATTTTTATTATCAATTTGGAGTTTTAAAAGAAACTTGGCACTTTCTAAGACAATCAATCAAGCTTTAGATTATATAAGGAAGCTGCACTCGACAAGCTTGGCAGGACTATGGTTTAAGAGTCTGTTTTTTAATTTTATTTTTTTAATAAATTTTGAATTTTTTTGAAATTTTAATTATAAATTTTCCTTGCCTCATCAAATTTCCATTCTGAGGGTCAAAGTTCTTCAATATATTTACTCCCTTTGGGTTGTCTTATTTCAGATAATTTTAAGGTTTTTTTTTTTTTGCCTTATGTGGGGGACAGGTGGTTTCTCTATTGGTTTCACACTTGGTTCTCCCAGTTCCACTTGTGATGTGAATCAACCGTGGGAACACCAGTTACAAGTAGGGTAATGGCCAAAGGCCATGGGCATTATCGGAATAAGGGCTTGCAGCTGAGGCCATTATTACATGGTGTAAAAAATCAACAATTCGTTAATTAAATGTTTTCATGTGATACCCGGTGGATATCCAGAGGGGCACACTTCAATTTTCCCTGTGATACCCGGAGGGTATACAGAGGGGTACCCCCCATGTATATCACAGGAAGAAGGAAACCCCATTAACACTTGACAGAACTATAATGTACCTATAAGCTTATGGGGGCTTTAATGAGTCCCTATAGGTGGAATGGGCCCTACCATCCACTTTCATAATACAACAAACACCATCCCCCCACCTTTAAGCTTTAGGGTGAAGAGCTTCTTCATTCACCACCCGCCCAATTGGTTTGGTGAGTGATCCCCTTAGTCTCCTCCATTAAAAAAAGGAGTAAGTTAAAAAGGGTTACCAAAAATAGGTTTATATGTAACTATAGCTGCAAATTGTCGCTTGTTTAAAAGAGTGGAGTCAGAAGTTGTTGTAGCTGTGATGAGAATGTGACAAAAAGAGTGTTTTTGTTTTTGTCGGTTACCTGAAAAAAAACTTAAGCTCTCAACTTCAAGTTCAAGAGTATCTAAATAAATCCAAATGGGAAAAATAAATCGGCTTCTTCTTCCCACCCACCCTCATCCCTTAATTCTAATTTCTCGTATCTACCACAATCAAAGAATACAGTGAATCGATCATTTATTATAATACATTTAAGTGTTACCGAATAAGTTAAGTGTTATCAAATGAGTTTTTAAGTCCAATTTGTCTTCTGTCCAAACATACTTCTAGCTACCATCCATGATCCAAGCTTTTGTCCTGGGCTAAGAGTTGGAACCCCAGTTGTTTGTACATCTGAATTTAGTGAGCTCCATGAAGTACATGTCGGGTGTGTGTGTGTGTGAATCTCATCATACCCAAATCTTGAATGGAGTAAAATGTGGTGATCGTTCCTTTGAGAGAAGAATGTGCATTAGAAAAGCGAAGTGCATTAGCCTAGCAATCAAACACACATTCATGACAAGCGGTGTGTCACATTGTGTGACCTTGCCATTGACATTAAAATGTATCTGAAGGCAAAAGAAGAATTATGAAAACTCAAATATTCCACCATGTAGAAATATAAATCTTCAAAAAAATCCTCTAAAAGAAAACCAAAATCCTTCAAGATATCATAACTCTGTAACTAATCTCAAGTTTCAACACAAGCCAAAATATCATCTTTCAAAAATCCTCATATAATAAAAATAGACCTATTATTCATTACCTAGTAGGGGCCAAAATCCCTTAAGCTACTATACTCTATAATGAATCTGAACAGAACAATATCCTTGCCTTGGTAGTAGGCAAGGCCAACAAATCAAGTGTAAAGGGCCGGGAAATGGAATCTAGAGAAGTCCCTTAGAGCAAAAGCCATGGATATGACGGATGGGTTAAACATATATCATTATATTGTACACTTTATATCGAATCCATTACAATGTAGGTTTGGGTTGTCAACAAGAGAGAGCAAAAGAATTGTGGTGCATTAGCAATCACAACACATTCATAACACACAACAAATCTAAGATCAGGGATGGAATCTAGTCAAGGAATGGATGTAATGTAGTTAAGCATATATCATTACATTGTACATTATGTGGGGAGTGTAACCACGGATTTATTTATTGCATGGTGAATTTTTTTATATAAAAATTATGAAACCTTTTTTTTGTGGGAAACTTTGGGAACTGTGTGTTTTTTAGCAAAAATTAATCACTTGTGTAGAATCAATTTTTTTTTAAATTTTAAAAATTGAGTGTACCAAGAAAACAAAAACTATTTTTGTGTAGAGTAACATCAAAAAGGGGTGAGTGTTCTCGAAGTAATGGCTCACCCGAGGCAAAGGCGAGGGACAGACCTGCACCTCAAGAACGCTCGCCCACCCACCCACCCACCAAGGTGTTACTGGGTGTAAAGGCTGGCCATTATTATATCTTGTGATACCCGGCGGGTACTCCTCTATTTGTATGGAAATTTTGTTCATAAATATATAAGGTGACCCCAAAATACACTAGGAAATTCCTTTAGGCAAAATTCTCTCAGATCCTTAAGGTGTAGGCTAATATGAGAGGCAAAGAAAAAAATACTAAGGAAGGAAGCAAGTATCACACATCACACCTAATTCTAGTTGTAAAGAGAACTTATTAGTAGACGGTGGGGATTTGTTGTGGGAGCTTTAATGAGGATTTAAACTACCACTTTTTTAGTAGAGAGATCCTCAACCCATGGTCCCACCATAGGATAAGGATTACTCAACCATAAGTCTACTATGACTTATTTAACATGAAGTACATTATTATATGTTTTCCAACTTTTGGTGTTTTAATGTGAAAATCAGATGCCAGTTCCAACTTCCTAGGTTACTAGTCTTTCTAGAAGGCACATAAATGAGCTAAATTATTTGAACCCTGTGCAAACCTTCACATTTCATAGCATGTTTCTAGTTGTATTATTTTCAAACCACTAACCAAAATTGATTGGGATTTGTGGTCACCTTGCATTCAGTTGTGTGTTCAATCCCCCCTTTAAATTATTCTTTGGAGCACCTTAACAGCACATAGAAGGCATGTTGGTGGGCAGCTAGCCAAGTACCATGCCATCGTCTAGTACATAGTGTTTGTAGCACAGAATGCATCCTCATCAGGCAACCCAGTTCAGCATAAACTTTATTGGTCCCCCAAAATTTCCCTTCAACCTTGTCAATGACTCGCAACATACTGGAGTTGAAATTGGGTTTTGCACAATTGTCTTCGAAGGAGATCAATAACCACCATGGCTTCAAAAGACGCAATGCAAACAAGGGTGACATCCCAAGCACAAAAAGAAAGAACTTTAACCACTTGAGGAAGAACAACATTTGTACAAGAGTTTTTTTTTAAGTGTCTAAAATGGCCTTTGTCATTGTGAATGGGGAACATTCATAGGCATTGTAGGATTGAGTGAATGAGCATGTCAATGCATGTCCATGTACATGACCAACAAAAAGTTTAGAATCAAAGTGGGGAGTGATATTAAGCATAATGAAAAATAAATTTGGGGATGTTTACAATGTAATTATAAGTTTGACTGAAAGGAAAAGCAACCTAGATGGCACCTTACAAAAAATCACTTGAACTCCACAAGTTCAAGCACCTTAAAAGATAATTCATTTGTGTGCCTCCATTGTTGGTTACTCTTAAAGGACATGCCTACATGATTCAATAAAAAGGTGAAGAAAACATTGTCCCCTCCAATGAAACATGAAGCTAAATAATTTGAAACATTGAAAAAACCTAATGGTGTTGCCATCAAGGTGGAGGTGTGGGAGGGAAGAACGAAACCAAAAAAAATGAATGATGAAATCACTAAGTGGCTATTATGCAATGAAAGAACAACTATGATCATTTAGAGGGAGGGAATTAACAATAAGGGTTCATGCACAAGCAATAACAAACATGGTGCTCATGATTAAACCAAATGTAAAAACTTTCTCTAAGTAACATTTGATTGTGGACTTCAACATGTTGTTGGACCTTGTTATTTATATTGAAATTCAAGAATATTTGTTATTAAAATGCATTCAAAAGCTTGGGAATCTCCAACAAAAGTTCCTTGTGGCAAACAAGTTCATGCATTGTGGATTTAATGTCAAATTCACATGTGCAAATTAAAGGTGAAAACACCTTGAAAAACCATGAGCAAATTCTTCACACCCCAAGTAATTCACAAATTAAAATCCCACATACACAACAAGAGTAAATAATTGCATCCACATCAAAGCACACTAGCAAAATAAGCAAGATGATTGACGCGCTCCCAAATTCCTAATTATCTTGGGTCTAAGTTACTCAAATAGCGAAATTGTGAGGAACTTGGGGCACACTCCCAACTCTCAGCACTAGAAGGGGTAGAGGGGCGTGCTGAAGCTCCAGGATGGGACTAGGAAGAGTGACAAGCTTTAGTTACCTACTTGACATGCATCAAACCAACCAACAAGTTGATTAGATCACTTTCTGGAGCACCTTTAGTGTAAAGATAAGCCACGGGCAACTTTGGACTCACAAGACTCACCACGGCCTGAAATCGGGGGAAACCACCACCTTCCCCCATATAGTATTCTTTGCGTCTCTCTACGGCACCTACATCCGAATGGTTTTTTGTCCCGAGACTCCCAAGGAGGAGTCTCGAAATTGTCCCGGTTTGAATTCCCTGGACTTTGCGATGTCATAACACTTTGCTTAGACCTCCGATTGGGATGAGGTTTGAAGCAAACTTATAGCTCTCTTTGAGAGCTTTCCAACGGTGTATCGCACTCCACCTACACGCACCAAGGTCGGGTCGATTCCCGATTTTTAGTGGTCAAGAGTCAAACTGTCAGTTTAACTCCCGGCCTTTCTTTTTGCCATAATGTGTGTTGTAAATGTCCAAATGGCCCGTACGAACCCATTTTCGACATCTACACTTCGATAGCTTTCCAATGATATAAAAAACGCCCCAATGCAAGGTTTTTTGACCCCTGCAATCAAACTCTGAAGTTTCAAGAGTCTCGGAGGACTCCCACGTCCCAATTTTGGGAATGTGAGTTTCATCTTCCCACTCTCTCAAAGTAAGGTTGCAACAATGATTGTGTAAACTTTCATGCAAAACATCAAATTTTATTCAAATGTAAATTTCTAGCATTCAAAGCACATTAGTATTCAAATAAATTTGATTCAAATCAGAAATCAACATTTTTCTTTTAAACAAAAAAATGACAAACAACCATGTCTATGAACTAACAACCCCACTTGAATTTGGACTTGTAATGGTTGTCTCCATTCATCAACCACATTTGGAAGGAAAACAAGGTGGATGTGATGATCGGAAAGGCAAAAACAATGTTAGAAGAAAAAAATTGATCATTAACACAAGAACAAAAAAAAGGTAAAGGTGTTGTTCAAAGGAGAAAAATGGTTCACAACAAAAAAAAATGAAGTGGAAGTGATGTTCACAAAGGTGGAAGAATTATTCACAAATTAAACTTGAATTCTTAATGGGTGTGAATGAAATAATACTACAAAATGTGAATGCAATTCATTAGTCCTTGTTCAGTGAACTAATGAATTCACTTCAAATCCAGTCAAAACATTTGGTGTACAAGGATGCATTTTCTTTTCGTGAAAACAAGATATCATAATGAAAAAAAAATCCGGATTTTTATTGACCAAAACAAGAGCTCAAAGGTTTGATTACATTGCATGTTGGAATGGGTATGGTGGTGAGGAATGAATATCTCTAGCTAGCATATTTGTTTATCTAATTTACCATCAACTAACCCCTAATCAATATTTTGGGGTGCTTTTCACATTATGTCGCAACCCCACTTTGGGATAAGTGTGAGGATGAAACTCACACCCCCAAAAGTGGGAAGTTAGAGTCCTCCGGGACTCCCGAAAACTCAGAGCTCGAGTTCAAGGGTCAAAATACCTCGCATTGAAGTGTTATTTATATCAATGGAAAGGTCTTGAAGTGTAGATGCCCAAAATGGCCTTGTATGTGCCATTTGGACATCTACAGCCCAAGTTATGGGCAAAAGAAGGGCCAGGAATTAAACTGGCAGTTTGATTCCCGACCATTAAAAGCCGGGAATCAACCTCTTCCTGACGTCTGCAGAAGGAGTGCAACATGGCATTGGAAAGCTCTTGAGGAGAGCTACAACTTTGGTTCAGACCTCACTCCAATCGGAGGTTTGAGTTCCCAAAGTCCCAGGACTCTAACCCGGGACAATTTCGGGACTCCTCTTTGCGAGTCCCGGGAAAAAGAGCCATTTGAATGTAGCCTCCACCAAGAGCTGCAGAGAAAACTATATGGGGGAAGATGGTGGCTTCCCCCGAGTCCGGGCTGTGGTGAGTCAAGTGAGTCCAAGTGCCCGTGGCTTGTCCCAACACCCAAGGGTGTTCCCGAATGTGAACTAACCCTCTTGTGGTTGGTTTTGGATGCAAATTCAAGTGAGATAATACTTGTCCCTCTTCCTAGTCTAATCCCGGGACTTCTAACACGCCCCTCTACCCCCTTTTAATGCTGGAAGTCGAGAGCGACCCTCAAGTCCCAACTTTCCGCAATTCAACGTACTTGGACCCTCAAGTGGGTCTAGCAAGGGACTTAGGAGCGCGTCACATTAGCTATGCTTGGGGGTATTCCTACTTCAACCAACCCAAGTACAATAAAGGACTCCACGTAAACCATTCTTTAAAACAAATGTGGCACCTAGGCTTGGGACAAATGGGGGCATTTAAAAATTGACCATTTACAAAAGGATGCATGAACCTTAGCAATGGAATTATATTCAATCATAATTGTGCTCAAATGATGGATTAATGCATGATAATCATTTGGATTTTATAATCATGTGGATTGAATAAATTGAACACAATATCATCTTTTGAATCATCAAATAAGTTCTAAAGGAACTTTGGCATTTGTAAAGTCCACATATCATAGGTAATTTTTATCCTTACAATGCATGAAAAATGTGTTTTCATATGGTTGAATTAAGGTTTTTTTTTCGTTTACATTTCATAAATTTTTATTTGAATTTTTTAATTAATACATTATATGTTTTTGTCAACATCTTTTGCAATATTTCACAAAATAAATTTATTCTGTAAAAACAACCTATACTGAAAACACCTAATTGAAAATGTATTTATTGTGTTAAGATGTTTGGGGATGACAACCAAGATCTAAAGATATAACACCACATATGCAAATTCATAACTTAATGGATAAACATACAAATGAAGGCTTAAGGATCAATAACCAAAAAAATATCATCATAACTAAAATGTATTGATTTCATTGTGATAGTTCATATTACCTTTTGCAAAAAATTAAAAAAAAATAAAAATAAAAATTAAAAATTAAAAAAAATATATATATATATATACAACTTCATTTTTAAGCAATATTATGATGTTTTATGGAACATAATTCATGTTTGATAATTGAAATCATTTATGAATGTACATTCTTCATTAATAGTAGATGAAATTAATTCATTGTCCATTTTCATTCATCATTCTAACCAAATTAACACATAACCATCCATTTTTATTCAACCTCAATGTTAATTTTGTCAATCACCATACACATTTCATTTTATTGTGGAAAGTTGTGAAATTGATTATGAAAGTTATATTGAAATTTTCATGAACTAAATTTCCCGTATCAAGTTCAAATACAATTGGGAAAAGAGTATTTCACAAGGGAGTACTTCTTGATCATGGCTAATAATTGTCAAGTATAAAAAGAAAAATAAAGTGCACAAAGAATCACATACATGGATTTAAAAATTAAAAGCAACCAAGTAATATGTTTTTACAATCTTAATAAATATACGATAATTTTAATGATTAAAATATTAGCCCAACTTGATGATATAAATAAATAAATAAACAAGCAAAATGTAATAATTCAAATATTTTGGGGTTATGTATCATTGCCGCAATCCTATAATGCCATTAGCCAAAGTTATACATTGTTAAAAAAAAACGCCAATTGGTATCAATTCTTTAGATGGAACAAAAATGGATTTGTACTTCAATGGCTTATGCAATCTATAATGCCAAAGGTTAGTTGCAAAATGAAGGCCATAATTAAGGAAGAAAACCAAGTAATTGGGTTCATGTAATTTGTACCTTATGCAACCATCAATCAAAGGAAATTACATTCACAATTCAAAAATGTAAATATGTGGTGCCTTTTTATTATTAGCAATAGGTCTTCCACAACATTCATTAAGGAATAAGGCACATGCCACATAAAAGCCAGCAAATTAGTCATTATGCCATTTGATTGTTAAAATTTTCAATCAAAAACTTTATAAAGCACCCAAGTACAAATCATTTTGAACACATATAGAGATAGGTTAACCCCCAAAAAAAGGTATTTCATAATGTGGATAATTTTTTTAATTTATCCAAATGTAAGCATTTTAGTGGATTGTCAATAATTATATCAACCTCAATACAACTAACAAAATATTCACATTTGTGTTACTTGTGTATGCAATAATTTGTTGCGCAAAATTACATACACAAGACAATGGTTTCATGTGTGGAAGGAAGACATGTTGTCTTGGACAAACATAAGATACCTTCAAAATACCATGCAAAACTATTCATAAATAATTAGGCTTTTAGAATTTTGATTTATTTTTTAAGAACATTTTTCATTGAAAATAAAATTTCACTCAATTCGTAAAAGTTATGTCATATTTTCCACCCAAAATTTGCAAAAAGTTAAAATGGACAATATGTTGTAATTATTTTAAATAGTTAACACATACATCCTCCTCTAGATGATAAGGAAATACTCCTTGTTTTCTTATAATAACATAATTGCACCCCTATATAAGGAGTAACATGGTAACACTCTTTACAAAATGTATTCATTATTCAACTACCACTGCCCAAGTTCACACAAGGACACGCATTATATATATATTGCCATCCACCAAATGCATACACGCCTCGTTTTTCCAAAACTTCAAAGTGCATAGCACACATATTATGGTAGAGAAATTTAAAAATTGTCATGGAAAATACTATAAGGGAATTTTTCTATTAAATAAAAAAGATCCTTAAAAAATATATTAAAAAGTTTTCAAAATATGTAGAATTACTAAAAGCTTCTATAAATTTTTTAAAATAAATTGATAGAAATGTATAAAGGGTTATCTAATATAAACTTATAAAGTATTTAGTTTGCCAAACTTTATAGAAGGTCAATAATCTTTTAGGAGGTTCCATTAGATAATATTAAAAAAGTTCAAAGGGCATTACCCCTAAATTTT
>Ga0209611_10012928_pt1 | contig 11610 bp, 4 predicted proteins | sample S1TSphgellanicum_3_FD_187693 | JGI IMG/M metagenome (GOLD analysis project Ga0209611, IMG submission 187693) | Host-associated microbial communities from peat moss isolated from Minnesota, USA - S1T2_Fc - Sphagnum magellanicum MG (SPAdes) (version 2) | ecosystem: Host-associated > Plants > Peat...
TCCACTCAAAGTTTTGTTGTTATTCCTTCTTTAAACATATTGGTGTGATAGAGATACACAAGGGACATAAAGTTTGCAACATATAACAACCATCGATAGGAATGTACATCATGGGACAACTTCCATGGTGGTGCACATGATGTGATTTCTTCCAAGCAACCTATGGCGACTATAAGCATAACCTGACACATTGAATCCATACCCAAGGTTCTGCATTACCTTATTAAGGGATTTGTTGATTCTTCATCTTCATGTCCAGTGTCAACCTTGGTAGATGGATTCAACGGACGTAATTTCTCAAAGTGAATGCAACAAGCTACACGATAGTGATAAGAATTTGTTCATGAATACACATGCCTTTTTCAAATGTAACTACATTAGCACATGTATTTTGTACCCCCACAAACATAACAAAGCTTGGCCATGCATGTTCCTATGACATTTTTAATAAATACACTATGAAAAAATGGGGTAATTTGCAACTAGCCTTGTAACTCGGTTTTTGAGTTGCAATGATCATTTGCAACATATTGCAACTTAATAGGTTTCTATGGGCGTGAGTGCTATCAAATAAGTTGCATGAATTACAAGGAATGTAATTGATTACATGTGAAATTGTATACATATGCAACTCAATTACAATTATGTACACTAATAGAAATTTTGGGTTTTGCAATTGTTGTTTGTAACTAAAATTTAGTTGCACGCAACACATGCAACTTCAAACTCGTGTAGTTGCTTAAAACAAGTCTCACACAACATTCAATTACATGTGATACTATGAATGCAACATGTATATATGGTGTTAATATACATGTTCATCCATACATACCACTATGATGATGACACATGGCACACCATGAAACATTCATTGACCATTTGACACATGTCCATTTTAGATAGTAATTATATGGTGACATGTGGCAATTAAAGCCCACTTATCTTTATTTTTAAACATTAATTAATAAAATCTAAATAATCCAATTTAGGGTTAATAAGATGTTGACATGTGGTGCCTAGGTAGGTAGGTAATTATTACACCCTATTAAGTAGGTAAGTCGGTCTAGGTATGTAAGTAGGTCGAAAGGTAGGCTTATGCTAAATAGGTAGATTTAGAATAATCCAATTTTATTTTTGGACTTAACCATTTAATTAAGGTCAAACTTTTTTTATTAGCTCATCCCCAATGGCACTTGGTACTTGGTTTATGAACATGGTTATTGCACCTACTTGTATGGTGTGCAAAATTGAATTGGAAGCCAAAAAATATGGGATAAAAAATCCATTGCAAACATCACCAACTTAATTGCACATTAAATGTAACCACAATATGTTTATTGACAAGCTGGATATCAATATATTAGAAGAAGTAATAACAAATAAATATTAATATAATAATGTTCTAATGTTAATAATAATATTATTAATAAAGTGATTCATTTTCAGTAGTAATATTAATTATTATGATTATAATTAGAAGATATTTTTAGTAATTATGATTAGTTATAGTGATTAATAATTAATATTATTTTAATATTATTACCTAACTTAAACTAGAAATTAGTTTAGGATGTTTAGATACTTGTAAGTTAACTATTGTATCTTACTAGCCATGTAGGTATATTAACATAATTAATAATATTAAAATAATATTACTATTTTATTAAAATAAATAATAGTAATAATGATAATATTTAATATTATTCAATATTGTTATTTACTATTATATCATCAAGGAATATATAATATCTAATACATATTTAAACCACGATTAGTTTAGCTAAATTTAATTTAATTTAATTTAATTTAGCCATTGTTAATTTAAGCTAACTTTAGTTAACATGGGTTTAATTTTTTTACTATAAATACATAATATTACTATACATGTATAATTTATGTAGATATACTAAGTATACTAATTGAAATATGCATTAGTTTAGGCCATTATTTTTTTGACACATGTCCATGTTGTACACATTTAGTTGCATGTTAATTGTACACATAACCATATGGCCAAAACTTACATAGTACCAAATTTGCAATTGCAAACATGATTGATATAGTTGCAAACAACAACTAGTTGTATGCTAATTGCATAATGACTAGTTACAAATGACATGATTTCTACTAGTGGTAGGAACAACTATTATGCAACTTTTATGTAATTAATTTGAAACTACCATGGTGACGTCATGTTGATGTTACTTTTCATTAATACATCAAAATCTAACAAATGACATTTTGGGGATTTTTGGGTGAAAATTATTTTATTTTTGAAATATTGATCTCCACCATCCATTATGATTATTTATTTTATATGGTCTTAAATTGCGACATGTGACACCGTTAAAAGTTGCCACATGGCATAATAATTGAATTTTGAAAATAAATAAATAAATAAATAAAAATATATATAAATAATTAGGTAGGTCAACACATAGGCATGGGTAGGTAGGTAAAACTAAATAAATAGGACATACCTACATACCTAGGTTACAATATACCTATCTACCTACATAGGTAGGGAAGTAGGTAGGAATGTAAAAGGGTAAGTAAGATAAAGAGAAGCCATGTAAATATTTTTATTTTATTTTATGTGTTGTTTTTAAGGTTACGCTTTTTAAGCTCATGCCCTAATTGGCACATGTATTTGAATGTGACCACATAAGAGAAAACACCTTTTTTATATAGTTTATGAAATGAAATTCAAAGACAAAACATATGGGTTAAATCTTTTCGTTGCATATTAATTGCATATTGGGTTGCAACTAAAAAATATATTCCCACATTCTCTATATTTAATTTTAATTTTATAAATTACACAACTAAATTGATAATTATTTGATAATTATATATGTGAATTAATTATTTGAAATAATTATGTGGGCTAGTTATCTAAATTAATTATTTTCATTCAAATAATCAGCCAGTTAATAAATTTAAATAATTAATTGTAAAATAATTAATTCATATAATTTGAATGTAAAAAAATTACTATTAAGTATTTGAATATTAAATAATTAATTATTTGACTTGATTAATAAACTAATTATTTGAATTAGACTAAATAATTCAGATTAATTATTACATATTAATTAATATGTAATAAACTAATAAGTTATTGAAAAATGAGTTCATTATTTAATATTGAAAAATAAATATGAATTTTTTTAGTTATTAAGTTAATAACAATTGAATAATAATCACGAACTAGTGGAAAGGTGGTACTTCCATAATGGCAACATAGTGACAATGTAGTGGCACAATTAGTTATATCAATGGGAATCATAGTTGATAATTAGTTGCAATTGTCATATTTAATGTGTGGTGAAAATGTGTACATGTGGCATGATTATATGTGTTAATGCCATACACTAGTTACAATGTAATTGATGATTGGGTGTTACATTTACACTAATTGTAATGTAGTTGCCACATGCAACTAAAGTGCAACTTGCAAAAAAGTCAAATATGATCAACTACATCTATATGTATGATGCGTATATTACATTGTATAGGTGTCCCATTTGCAACTAAATTGTAGCTATAATACAATTTTGTGATTTTTTGATGTGACATTTTAATTATTAATTGTTCATATTTCCATGCTTTAATTATAGTGTAGTTGTATATTAATTCTTTTGGAGCTCTAATTAAAGGGTAGTGTGGTTTTGATGGACAAGATTTTTCATAATGATAGGTTGTACATATGCCTTTTCTTCCTTTGATGTGTAGGTCACATGTCCTAGTATCATAGCACATTTAAAATCACCACATTTTTTTGCTTCAAGATTTTTATCCGTTAGTCTCCAAGCATGCATCATGTTGAAATTATTTAAAAACACAATTCTCTACTTTTTAAATGTCAAACTTAACTTGAGATCTTAAAATGACGATACTATATGTGAAGAGGATCTAAAAGAGCGTATCAAGTGTCCTTTTGTTTGCATATATACTAACCTAAACTAACATCCCAAAACCAACATTTTGAACCCATTATTTCACATTAATGCAATTACAATAGTGTACCAAACACCTCTGAACTTGAATAGAGGTTTTTAAAGGAATTTCTATTTGGACCCAAAGTGGTTATCATCCATAGGAAAATTTAGCCAAAATAGGCTATAAACCAAATATGAAACTTACAAGTTTTAATAATCCTTTTTAGGTTTTTTGGTTCCACAAATTGGAAACCAATTAAAAATATATATACTTTTTGTTTTCTCACATGTAGCAATTAAAAACCTCCAAAATCAATTCATAAATTCTAATTTTTGATTTCCAATTTCACTTGTTGGCAAATTATTGTTATTAAAAATAGGTTGTCCACAAGACTTGTGCCTCATACCCTTTTCTTTACCAATGAAATATAATCTTGGACTTGGTGTTTCATGTGCGTGAAAATGACAAATGTATGTGAATGAAAAAGCAAATGAAAAGGAAAACAAGTAAGATCAAAACAAAAGGTTGTGTGTGGTGGAAAAGAACATAAAACAAATACAAATGATGTTGCAAAAGTAAGAGAGGAAACAAGAATTTAAAAAATAAAATGAGTGGGCCATATCTTTGAACAAGTAAGATAAAGGAGAAAAAACCATTATTTTCTTGTTCCTTTTGGTCCTATCCACCTTATGGGGAACAAAAATGGAGTAGGGAGAAAACATGGTTAAATGAGCTAAAGGCAATAAGGTAAAAATCCTTTTTCAAAGACTGCACATGACATGTGTCATTTTTGTGTTGGTTTTAACTTTAAATTTTGTATTTTGGGTACCCCATTTAATATTACATTTTAGATATAAATACATTTTGACTACAAATTCGATTTTATATCATATATATTATGCATTCATGCCTTTTATCACATAAATATGAACAATTTTTGTTAAAGGCACATTTTCAAGGTCAAAAACACTTTTGAACCAAATGTGCTCGAATGGGTTATAAAAATAATTTTCATTAATTCAAGTTGTTTTGCCCTTCTAATCATCAATGTTAAAATCCTTTCCAATTTTTAAAAGGAATGGTGCACATTTGGTAGAAAAAAAAGATAAACTTGAAAGAAATATGGATTGTCCACTTTCAAGGTTTGAATGATTTGAACATGAAAAAACATTTTTTGATTTGTGTCAAGCTTTGAGCTTGTAGACTTTGTAATTAATTCAAACTATTATGTTTCACTTGTGATCTTTCAAACATATAAAAATGCAGTTTTAAAAAATGTCCATTCATTTGGGTGGTTTCTTTGATTGTGTTTTTACCGAGGGTTCCTTTTATGTTCCTTTAAGTCATATCCAAAGCTAAAATGAACAAAAATGGAACCACCTTTTTTTGGTTTTTTAATTTGGTCCTATCTAGAGCTTAAAAGAACAAAAATGGAGGGGTTTATTTTCTATTCCTTTTGATATTATATTCCAAACCTAAAAGGGGCCAAAATGGAGTACAACTCTTTTTTTATTATTTATGAATTGGCATGTGGAACATGTACTATCAAAATAAAACTATTAATGAATATATTTGATACTTAAGTTTTTTAAATGGAAAATTTTGTTTCTTTTTAATTCCATTTTGCTTTAAACTCCACCATAGAAATAAAATTAGACATTTTAAAAAATGAATTAAAACTGGTTCAATATTAGTTTGAATATAAAAATTGTGCAATACATTGCATTACAATTGACCAAACAAAAATGTCACATTCAAGTACATTACAAATATGGATTGTTTCGAACTACCATCAAAATGGTATATTATTGTTGTTCTCTAAAAAAACATGCCATCCTTATTTTGTATCCATGATCTAGTGAAATCCTTATTGCATATCCATCATCTAGTGATCTATGTGACCTTAATCACGTAAATATCTTGACTATTACTACTCTCGCACACCTTTTGACTATTGAAACATTTGAAACAAAGGAAATCCATATTCATGTCCATAACAAAATCCAAATTTTATAAACATATTCTAACCGTTGAATGAAATAATCATAGTCTAGATCCTATAAACATTAAATCCAAAACAAATGTAGTTGGACTCTTGTCAAAACGCATGAAAAATCACCTTCATTGAAATGAAAATGAAAAAATGAGAATTTTAGTGCAAAGTCAAATTCCCAACCTTAAACACATTATTTCAAAGTTATCATTTCTTGTTATAATTAAAACTAGAACTTTGAATTTGTCTGCCTTTTCTTTTGTGGCCTTCAAGTGAAAGAGGAATTATTTTTTCATTGTTCATGTCATTACCATTGGTGTTACTAGGTGTACAACTAAGATTTAACAAAACAACATTATGATACTTATTTAGTTTTGATTTCCAAATCACTTTTGGAGGGGGATTTAAAATTTAATTTCTGATTGAGATTGGGGTTAGAATTGTTATAGGCACCCTTAGAGAAGTTGATGCAAAGAAGTGATAAAGACATAATAGGAAGTTTTAGAGTTTTTCTAGATTGTGAACCATAAATTTTCATGTTTTAGTTTTGATTTTTACATTTTAATACCATAGGTGTTTAATATTTTTTCAATTTAAAGTAAAAAAATTAGTAGAATATTGGTGAAAAAACAAAGAATAAGTGTGAGCTCTAGATCTATTTATGTTTTTCTAATCATAATAATCAAGATCTGATAATAGATTATCAATAATATTCCAAAATCTGGGAAGTGATGAAACAATAACAATAATGAAATGAATTGTGAATATAGTTTGAAATAAATTTGAGTTGTTTGGAGTAGCGGATTGTATGAAAATTGAGTGCATTTGTGTGCATGATTTGTACTCTTTGTTACTTGGTAGAAAACAAATTAGAAAAAAATTTGTTATAACATGAATAATAAAATTGCATGTATAGACATTGTTGTTATTAATATGTTGTGCCTTTTTTATATTTCATAAAATTGAATTTATATTTATTTATATTGGAAGAATTAACTTGTGACTTTCTTATTTGATAATCTATTATGTATTATCACTTGCTAGGCACTAGGGTAAATATTATTTTAATTATATATGGAATTTAAAACATAATAGATTTGTTATTGTACGATTAACATGGATGGATCAAGTTGCCATTATTAGAAATTTAACATGTTGTCAATATATTAGATTCTAAACATTGAATTCCTTTTTTTCACTTTAAATGGGAGTTGTGTCATTTGGTTCTCATCGCTAACAATTTTTTATGTTTCACTTAGTGGCCACTAGGCATTCAATTATATTTTTAAAAGTTCTGTGGTGTATATATATTTGAAAAGTATTAGTAAAATTTTTGTGATAGTGTGATGTTGTAGTTTCGCCAATTTGGCCTTTCTCCTTGTTTCAAATTCAAACGGTTGAATATCTGGATGTTAGATGGGAGCACTAACATTTGGTTTTCAATCATTCATGAAAATTCATAGTCTTGTGTTAGAATTGATATGAATATTTTAAACATAATGTGTACATGGATCTTTTTGGAATTGATGGTTACAAAGTTGTTTTATTTAGAAATAATGTAATTGAAAAAATTATAATATGACATTCATCTCAAAAATGATCATTAATTTGTTAAGTTTGGTGGCCACCAAGTGGAGTTCATTCCATCCACCAAGTTGTATAAAATCCTAAATTAAAAATCTAGTCCTATAATTTTCACTTAATGGGCGCCAAGAAAAATATTTTTTTCATCATAATATATTAATTTTGAAACTAACATAATATTATGTTGGCATTAAATTAGTATGAATTCTTTTGAAACAAAATGTTTTTGTGGATGTTATCTTTGTAAATGATTATTGTTTTTACTTGAATATAAAGTTACATAAAAAAAAATTGGTGGCCACTAGAAGGAGTTTATACCATCCATGAAGTAGCTTTAAAAATTCCTAAATTAACAATTTAGTCCTAAATTAATTAAATGTGTTAAATATTAAATTGGGCTTAATGTGTCAGATGTCACTAGATAATTAGCCTTCAAAAAATGGACACAATTAATATGCCATGTGCAAGCAAATTTTTATTATGCCATGTGTCATGATTTAAAACCATCCAAAATGGATGATGTGGAGTTTTTGAAGATTAAATAAAAATAATTTTGACATATTAAAAATTGTTACCACATGTCAACACATCATTTAATGTTGACCAAATTAATCACATGTTAATTGCAAACAACAATACATATATGTTCAATCAAATGATGAAAATACGTTTTGTTGATTTTTATTTTCTATCCAAAGATTATGTCATTTGCGATTATGGTTGTAATTCACTTGTTCAACAATATTAGTGAATGAAAGCATGGTAAAGTATATAGAAAAAGTAATTATTTCCAAAGGCACTTAAAAAATGGTCCAGTTTTCTACAAAGGTAAAAGAAAGTAGATTGAAAATAATTTAAAATAACATAATAAAAGCATGGTGTTCTTCTTTGAGTTTATAATGAGGTGATTACAAAATTTGAGAAACTTTGGCACAATAAAAATAAATAACAAATATGTTTGAAAATGACTAGTCAAATTGAATTTAAACCTACTTTTCCATTAGAATTTTGATGTATTGTAATATAATATTTAAATGTTGAAAACTTAAAAATAAATTTTAGAACTACATCATGTTGAAAATGGAAAATATTCAATAATTCATCTACTTTCACCTAATTGTACAAGTTTGGACAACCAAAAAAAGTAGAAAAAACATTAGTTATTTTTTAAAAATCTATTTGAATGCATATTAGATATGTGATTAATCAACATCATTATGATAAAATTAAAGATTATCCTCTATTGATCATTAAATTAAAAAAACATTTTTACTTTCAATACATTAAACTTGTTTATGGCTACTTGCTTTTTTTGGGGGACAAGGATAAAAAAATGTCTACTTACCATGCTTTCACCCTAGTGGGATTTTAATTGCATATGTCGGCTATAATTAAAATTTAATTGCAAGGACCAATCAATTTTTTTTTTTTTTCTAGTGAAATAATATTTTTAAAAACGTTTTAAAATGATTGGTTGACATTTACACAAAGGTACAACTATGAATCAATTGCATATTCATGGTTGTTATCATTAACTTTAGTTTGGAAACCCAAATTGCTTATTTGTGATCTTTAAAATAATTCAAAATGATTGAAATCTTACATGTTACTTTTGATTCTATATATACGTGATTCCAATTTTTCTTAAAATTGTGTACACCATCCACTGCATTCACCCTACCATCAATTGCTTATTTTGATGATCCAAAAAAAGGTATCCAAATGTCTTGCAAATCTCTATAAGGTCCTTGCATCTTAAAAATGTCATTCAATTCATTTTGAAAGGCAAAATAACCACATGGTTAAGTTGGGAGATCATGAATTTATTTCAAATTATTTCCAAAAGATATAGGAAATGCAATTTTGAGATAGCTAATTCACTAACCTATGAACCCCATTCAACATAAAATGACCTTTTCATAGTGAAGTTGCATGTGGTGGATTTTGTTCAAACTTCAATTTAGCCCACACCAAAGACCCAAGATGTTGACGCTAGAGTTTCAAAACACATAATCCAAAAAAAAGTAGTGATTAGTGAGGTCATGCCAAGTAGTTTCTCCCATCTAAAAGTTGACGGTAAGGTTGAAAGTCATGTCATTCAAGGCAAGGCAAGGGTGGTATAAATATCCCACTTGCAAATGGGGAAATAAAGTTGGTTGAATTTTAAAAATTTGCACATTTCTACTTTAATCACTCTTTTTGGCTGGATCTTGATGAAGGAATGACTTGCTTTGATATTTAATCAAAAGATGTGCTTAATAATCTTGAGAAAAAAATTACAATTGACTAAAGCTTTGAAGACATTAATTTCATTAATATACGGTTGTTTTCACTCTAAAGGAGTAGATAGAAAAACCCTCACACTCCTATGCCTCTTGATTTACATGGTTTATCATAAATTCATGATAACATTCATAATTTCATGATGAAATACATAAATTTTTAAAATTTAAATCTTCCATATGAGGATTTCACATTTCAAATTTCAAGGATCTTAGGAAAGCATAAGGCATGATTTATAAAAATATAGATTATGGCTAAGTAACCTATTATGTTGGGTAAGGTAGCTCATAAGCCCAATAAGGCAAGCATGCTATCAAACCTACCAAAATAAGTAGTAACAAGACCATTCTTTAGTTTATATAAACAACTTTGAACCATAATGTCCATTTTTGAAATGGACAATTGACCATTAGGGTAAAATAGTTGGTGAGGAAACATTTAAGCGCTTAGGGCAAGTTGAATCCAAGGGGAGGGTTCCGTTGTTTTTGGTGTTGAAACAAAACTTAAATGCCTTTTCTTAACACATTTGACACACTAAAAATTGTCCAAAATGGATTAGAAATGAAAAAGTTACAACCCCAAAAATTAGAAAAGTCAAGAACTCAAAAAAAACAAACCACACAACACTACAAGGTTGGTTCCTAAATACCTAAAACATTCCTTGTATGTTGCTTTGTTGTTATTAGAGTTCAAAGATGATTTGAAGAACTAAAGGTGATGTTCTTTTAACACTTTAAATCATTTGACATGAATAAGAAATTAGGAAGTTAGAAGTTTTGAAAGTAGGAAGTGTCCAAAGAAAATAAAAGGAAAAATAATGTGTTTTGTCAGTAGCAAAGCTTATTTTGCTTATTATTTTTTCATTATGTCTTTTTCTTTTCAATTCAAAGATGATTTCTAGATCTTGAAGTAGCACTCCCATAACATTTTAAATCACTCAAAAGGAAGCATAGATGATGAAGATCTAAAGAAATGTTCGATGATAGGGTAATGATAATCGGTGATGGGCAGTTCCACCCTATGTTAAAGTATAAACATAAAAAAGGATAGGTGATTAATCAAGAAGTAAAGTCTCCCTAGATGAGATTTTTTTTTCATTTAATATGTTTGTAATGTGTGGGAATCTGACATCAAAATGGTTTCATTTCAAAATATTCTTTACATTCGGGAAGGAGTTCCTTCTATAAGAAGTCTGAGAATCCAAGAAGAGCCAACAAGGGCTTCCTTGCCTTCACATTATTTGAATGGCAAAAAGTTTGTACATGAAATTTGAATGGCTAAAACTCCCTTCAAGTGACTCAAAACATATCTTATATGTAGAAAGGTGGTTTCCATACAAAGAAAAAAATTCAAGTATGTTTTGTGACGCATTGAAAGTTATTTGAAAACTTGTAGGGGTGAGATATTTTTGGAACACATTGTTAGCCTACTGAGAACTTGGGGAACAATTTACAAAGCAATGAAAAATGGGTACAAATTATTGTTGCAAATTACATTGCTAGTGGGAACAGTTGTAAAAGTTATTTGCGATATCACTATTGTGAAATGTCAATATCTTAAAAGAAATTATTTAAAAAGTTTTACTAGATTTGCCCAGAGTGTAAAAAACTCGGCATTTGTGTCAAATTTAGTGATAACATTTTATAGGTGATTAGCTGGAGACCTAGTAGTAGTTCTTAGATTTTTTTAAAAATAAAATCCATTTGGCATTCGAATTATTTAAACAAGTTCCACCATTTCATCATCTTTCATGGTTTTGCTTGAGCTTGCCATAAAGGACACAACCACTAGACCTTGCATGATGTTTA